>Ga0080064_1000078_pt1 | contig 286444 bp, 242 predicted proteins | sample Subgrocontami54m_FD_69260 | JGI IMG/M metagenome (GOLD analysis project Ga0080064, IMG submission 69260) | Subsurface groundwater microbial communities from S. Glens Falls, New York, USA - GMW46 contaminated, 5.4 m (SPADES assembly) (version 2) ...
TGGACGGACCGCTTGTGATCGAGTTGTCGCGCCAGCGGCATCGCTCGGTATCGAAGTCCGGACGTGATAATCGCTGAAAGCATCTAAGCGAGAAACACACCCCAAGATAAGGTTTCCCAATTCTCCTTCGGGGGAATAAGAAGGGCAGTCGTAGACTACGACTTTGATAGGCGGGATGTGGAAGCGCAGTAATGCGTGAAGCTGACCCGTACTAATCGCCCGTTCGGCTTGACCATAAAACTTTCCCTGCACGTCATCGCATAAAAACCGAAACTCGAAAATAGAAAGTGGTTTCGGAGTTCTACTCAGCAAAGATTTTGCGGCTCGCCAGCCTACACTTCAGTTGTCATAAAACAGTGGCGATTGCATCGCCTGTTGAAGAGTTGAAGGGTGAATGTTGAAGGGTAGAGAGAGACCCCTCCCTTCACTTCGAATGACAACAGCGCCGCTGTCAAACAAGTTTCCTGGTGGCCATACCGCGGGGGTCACACCCGTTCCCATCCCGAACACGGAAGTTAAGCCCCGTAGGGCCGATGATACTGCACGGGTAACTGTGTGGGAACGTAGGTCGCTGCCGGGATTAATACCCAAGGGCCGGATTCGCAAACGCGAGCCCGGCCCTTTTTGTTTGGTCGCTTACCGCACGCTCTGGGTGGGTAGCAGTGCTCTCAATACGTAGCGAATTGCATCACTCTAAGAGCGTAATTCTGAGCCTCCCGTGTTGCCGAACTCTGAAGTGCAATGCGCGCTTTTTCGATTTCAAAAAGGACTTCGTCTTCGCTCACTCGAGATTCAAGAATTGCCGGAATATTCTCAGGAATCATGTCTGCGACTTTCAGAAACGCTCCAACTGAAGAGATCGACAATGGGTCGTGCGTACTTCGTGTGTTGACCTCGCTCACATGTAGCTGTCTAAGTCTGTCTCCGAATTGCGTGAGAACTGAAAACGCCTCGTTCATTGTTGGATCAACTTGCCGGCAGTGGCCAAGGTCAAAGCACAAATTCGCGTTGGGAAGTTTCTCAAAAACACCAGAAAGCTCCCGGGCGGTTCGCCCGGTAGTATTCCGCTTATCCATGTTCTCAATCAGTAGTAGTCCACCAAAAGATTGCCAAGCTGAATAATCCTGAATCGTATCTGGGTGGAGGATGATTGGCCATCCACGATCGGCTACTCGATTGAGAATTTGAATAATCTGTCGCTCATTTGTAAACCGGCTCGGCGCGTGAAATGACACATATGAATACTGAGTTAGGTCCAACGCGCCCAACGCATTAACCAATGGTTCTAGCTCCGCTTCCCGAAGTGCAGAGAGTTCAACAACTTTTGTTCTCTTATTCTCGAGTATATGCAACGCTTGATTGAAATCTGCATATGCGAGAGCTCCCGTTGAAAAGCCGATCGGCCTCATCAGAATACTCCATAGAAAACTGTCAGATCTCGTAGTTTGTCGTTATCCTTAAAAAACAAATCTGTCAGCCCCTCTTGAAACCTACGAGAAATCACTCTCACTTCTTGAAATACACTGTTGTTCTCAACATCATCGTAATGAAGCCTTTTGAGCTCATCTCTTTTTGCCCGATTATCGAGGATAGCGAGGAAGGCATCATAGGACGAAAAGAGTTTTACCGCTATCTCATCATTGATTTTGAGTTCCATGAGAGTGATGGCAAGAATTTCCAATGGCGTCTTTCGGATGAATTCGCCTAGGTGCTTTTCCATCCCGAGCGTGGATTTTTGGTTTATTAGTTCTTCTCTAGCGGAAGGATCTGCAAAAAACTCACAACTGAAGCAGCTCAGCAATCCGGCAGCAAAAATAAGTTTGCGAGACATTCGTAACTTTGCATTTCTCAGTCCATATCCTTGCCCCGCCCTACCGCGCTGCTTCTCAACGAAATCGACCGTAATAGTACGCCAATACCGGACTATGTCATTAAGCATGAATCGGGGAACTTTGTAAGGTAGGCCTCCGCTTCCACGACGAAAGCCACGGTCGTCGGTCAAGTATCGTTTGAGAATGTGTGTAAGTACCCTGTCGTACGCCGCAGGATTTCCCAATGCCATTGATTCCTGGAGTAGCAGCACTCTCCTCGTTGTGTTTTCGTTCGAATCCTCCTTTCCGCCGATTTTCTGGACAAGATCGTGGCTAAACGTCATATTACCGAAAACTCCAGCTTGTCCGGGCTCAACGAATCCTTTTTCATTTAGGCGATCGGCAACTGATTGGGCGACTTCTAAATGCTGCGGGTCAACTTCGCCATCGATCAAGAGAGTCCAGTCAACGTCGCTACCCGAAGTCCATTCTTTACGTGCGAGCGAACCATATACAACGACGCTTACGTCACTGGTGGAATGGCCTTTGATCGCTTCGTTCATCCTAAGGGTTGCTTGTTCCGCTTCTCCAATTGCTTTGCTGATCGAAGGCCATTCCTCGCCCAGGCGGTTTTGCAGAATGCGAATCGGGTCGTTTGAATTGTTCACATTCATGTTAAACACTATATTCTCACAAGACTGCAGCCAGCCCGAAAGTACCACAACTTCGCCGCCTCGTTCTCGAACGCGTTCTCTTTTTCCTGAGAAGGCGAACAAAAAGCGAATATAAAACAACCCTCAGCAAAAGTCAAGACGATTTGCGAGCGAGCAATCGCAGAGCGTTTAGTTGCGATCTTAGCTGCGATTTAGAGAGGAGCATTTCTTCACGTAATTTGCGCAGGAATTCTTCGGCGGGGAGGTCGGTTTTCGAGGAGTTGCAGGAATGACAGCAAGCGACAAGATTTGAAATGGCGTCGGAACCGCTGCGGGCGACGGGGACGACGTGGTCGAGGGACCAATCGCCAACGGAAAGCGGCCGCGCAGGCCCTTCGGCGTAACTTCCCTCGGCGTAGCTCTTCTTGTCCTGCCCTTCGGCTACGCTCGGGATCGACGGAACACCTAAGGCCCGTCGACAGTAAAAGCAGCGGCCGCGGTCGCGCAGCAGGATTTTTTCGCGGAAGGCTTTGTCGCGGAAGTGATCGGTGCGGGGCCAGGCGCGAGGCTGGCCGGCGGCGTCGAGGGCGATGGGAGGGTGGTGTGTGAGCGAGGCGAGTTGGTCCCTTCGACAGCGCTCCCCTCGACACAGCTCCTTTCGATTTCTCTCAGGGCGGGCCCTTCGCGTTTGCTTCCCTCGTTTCCACTCCCTTCGACTTCGCTCAGGGCAAGCGGGACAAGCCCTTCGGCGTAGCTCAGGGCAGGCAAGGCAAGCGTGAGTGGCGGAGCCCGCGAGAATTGCGGCGGACAGGCCCTCCTTCAGACATGCAGGTAAACCCGCCACAAAACTGGCGGGTAAACTCGAGGCGATTTCGTCGGGAAGCAGGACGGTAACGAGGCAGCCGGTCGAGCCGCGGTCGAGGAAGCGAACGCAATTTTTGCGCGCCAGGACGCGAAGATATTGCCGCGCGGTATATGTCGAAAGGCCGAGGACGGCGGCCAGCTTGCGTCGAGAGACGCGCACGGCGCGGCGTCCGGCAAGATGCGTGCGGCGCACGAGATGGTAGTAGAGCGCGCGCTCGTGCGTGGTGAGGCGCAGCGCGGGGATGAGACGATCCTCGATGGCGATCCAGAGGCGAGCGGCGGTGGAGCGGGCGGGAAGCATGGGGATAGGGGTCAGGTTTCAGGTGTCAGGGACACAGGAATCAAGCAGCGCCGGTAAGGGCAGAGACACGGGCTTTCCGGGTTATATCCTGAAGTTAACCACTACATAACTATTATAGCACATTGGGACGGGCTATTATTCGCTTAGGACGGAATTGTTTCTTCTGTGTTTTCAAGGAGTTGGCTGTGAAAGTGCGGGGTGGGGAGCTTGACAAGATTGTGGGAAGGGGTGGGAGTGATTAGCCAGAGGACGCTTCGTCCGACCCCGAGGCTTCGGGGCGGACTCCGCGACGGCCTGCGGCAGCGAGGTTCGCGCTGCGCGCGCCATTGCTAGCCGGGGCTGTCCCTCGGCCTTGCTCGGGATAAAAAGCTCCGACCCCCTAGAAAAACCCGGTGACAGGTGGCAGGCGTCGGAGAGAAAAAGCGTGGACGGCGGGACGGGAATGCGTTATGAAGTTCTTCAAGCAACAGGGCGTAAGACGCAAAATCCCGTATCCGGACGCGGCCGCTGCAAGGCCGAGAAGAAAACGTTTCTCTGACGACGAGGAGGCGAAAAAATGGTAACTCTGACCGCGCTGTGGATTCCCATCGTGGTTTCGGCGGTGTTGGTGTTCGTGGCCAGCTCGATCATTCACATGGTGCTGCCGATCCACAAGAGCGACTACAAGAAATTGCCCAACGAAGAAAAAGTGCAGGAGGCGATGCGCGCGGCGGGCGTGACCCCGGGCACGTACCATTTCCCGCGTTGCGAAAGCCACAAGGATATGAAAACTCCCGAGTACATCGCGAAGCTGAACCAGGGGCCGATCGGTTTGATGACCGTCTTCCCCAACGGCCAGCCGAACATGGGGAAATATCTGGGGACGTGGTTTGCTTACTGCCTGGTGATCAGCATCTTCGTCGCGTACGTGGCCGGGCGCACACTGGCAATGGGCACGCCGTATCTGGCTGTCTTCCGCATCGCCGGCACGGTGGGATTTTTGAGCTACGGCATCGCGCACGCGCATGCGTCCATCTGGGAAGGCCGCGCGTGGGGCACCACGTTTAAGTTTTTCCTGGACGGGCTGATCTATGGCTGCCTAACGGCGGGAGTTTTCGGGTGGAGATGGCCAAAATAATTGAGTGATTGAGTGAATGGTGATTGAGTGATTGCAAACCCCGCCTAGCTGAAGCTAAGGCACTTTCTGAATCACTGCATTCACCAAGAAGGGATCGTCGAAATCGGTGCGGTCGCCGGATTTTTTTCCGGCGACGGGCTGGAGGCGCGCGCTGAGCGGTTTCTTCCACTTCAGTGCGAGCGCGGCAACGTCCGCCATCATGCGCTCCATCTGCTCGACGGTGACGTCGCCGGGAAGCGGAATCGTGTCGAGGCCGGCGCCGCACACGGCGGAATAGGCGAGTAGCGCGTCCAGCGTGAGCGCGCCCTCGCTCCAACGCTGCGCGATGCGGACGTCCTCGAGCACGGGCAGCATCAGACCTGAATAGCCCACGTGCTTGACCGGTGCGGCCTTCACTGCGGCGGTGATGATCGAAGCAGCGAGCAGCGTGCCGCTTGCGCCCAGACGCACGCCGGTAAATTTTTCGATGGCGGCGCCGATGGAGACGTCCTTAAGCGGCGCAGGCGTGGCGTCCATGCCTATGTACGTCCAGCCGGTCTCCTGCGCGGCGGCGAGCGCGAGCTTTTCGATGGCGGCGGCGTGCGTGCCGAGAGCTTTGGTCAGGCGCTCGGATGCGGCGCGCGCATCGCCATGCGTGCCGGTGAAGGCTTCGTCCACTACGTTGGCGGCTTCGAGCGCGACAGCGAATTGTTTTCCAGCGCCGGTGTGGTACGCGCCGGGATAAAACGGGGCGTACGGCGCGAGCATGGCGGTGGCGGCAAAGCCGAATGTGCCCTGGCTGTGCGGGCTGTGCTCGCTGACATATTTCACCAGCTTCGCGGCGGCGCGCACGGCGTTCCAGTGAATGCCGTCTTCGGCGGCGATGACGATGCTGGCGTTCAATTTTGTCGTGCAGAGAACTTCGGCGAGCAGCTCGGCTTGCGCGGGGTCGTCGGAATCGCGCAGCATCGCCGGGCCGACATTGGGATCGAAGTCCTCTTTCTGGGCGAGCGCATCGAGCGCGCGGAAAAAGTTCAACGCGTCTTCGCGCGAGAGACTTTTCGTGTACTCGGGAAACGGCTGGGTGACGATGCGGATGGTCTGGACTTCGTAGCCGCCTTTTTCCATGATGGCTTTTGTGCGGCGCAACATTTTCAGTGTGTCGGCAATTTGCGCGGCGTAGGCGGCGCGGTCGAGGCGCAGGAAGGCAGTGATGGCGCGCACTTTTGGTTTTTGAGTGAAGGATTGCGCGGCCAGCGGAGTGGCGCACGCCACCGCCAGCAGAAGCGTGATGGCAAATATTCCTGCGCTGCGACGTCTTTGATTCCAGATTCTGCTGCGCATTGTTTCCTCCTGCCGTGACTTCCTTCGCCGGAGGAATGCTTATACAACCAACCGGGGCGCGTCACAACTAAAGCCGCGCCCTGACGCTTACCAGCGCACAATCAAACAGACGCACTTCAAAAATAGTTGCCCTAATAACTGAAAAGGAATACCGTGGAAGTAGCTGGACGCCCGGAGGTGTTGCCATGACCTCCTCAAATCGAATCTACCTTACAATTTTTGCTTCCCTGCTCTGCGCGAGTGCGAGCGTTGCGCAGACTGCTCCCGTGAGTAATCCCGCTCAAAAGGAACAGAAAGTTGCCGTGTTGGAAGAGGCGAAGCCGAACCCGCCGGACGCGCGTGTGCTCGACTACGGCGCGGCGCTGGAGGCGCAGGCGTCTCCCGAGCTGAGACGTTGGCGGCAAGAATTTGTGCGCAAGAAGATGCGCAAGGACAAAATTGATCTGGCCGCGCTTCACGCCGCCGTTGATGCGCAGTACCCGCGCGCCAGCGCCGCGGCACGTGATGCGCTGGTGTACTTGCTGCTCTACACGTCGTACAAAAAGCGTTTGGTAAACCTCGGGGCGACCCAGTTTGTCGCTGGCCTTCCGAGAAGCGACGACCCATCCAGCGGAGGCAGCGCGCCGCGGAGCGCTTCTTCAACTGGAGGAAGAGCCTGGGAACGAACCGACGCGGGAAGGTGGATTCCGCCTGACGGGGCACCGGCCAACACTTCGTGGCTGTTTGCCGGCAATTCGATGTCGAATTGGCTCCCGGCGGGCGCTGGAGCAAACATGGGGGCCGTTGCAGCGCATCTCCCGCACTTGCGCGAACGCGTGGATATTTCCCAGCGCCTGCTCAGCGAAGCGTACAAACAATCCGGCAGCACACCGCCGGAAGTGCTCCGCGAAATTCACTGACGCCCGCGGCTGAACCTGCTTCACTTTCCAACCTGCGCACAGCCCCCTCGTGCAAACTTGCGTGCAGCGGCGTATGCTGGGCCAATCGAGGAATTCCCAGGCGGCCCCTTCGGAGGACAAGCATGGCGAATCGCATTTGGCGTCTCCGGTTCCTGCTGCAGCTGGCGGCATTCGCTTTTCTAGTTTTTCCAGCGCAGGCCGGCGCGCAGACGCGGCGGCGCGATCCAGGACTGGAAGACTGGAAGCCGGCCACGATGCCCGCCGACGCGCTGGCCTACGGCGCTGCACTGGAACAAAATGCGCCGCCCAATTTGAAGAAGTGGTGCGAGAACTACGCGCAAAGAGAAATGCCCAAGCAGAGAATCGATCCCCGCGCGACCATGTCCGTCGTGGACAAGGAGTTTTCCAGGGCGAGCGATGAGGCGCGCGACGCCGTTATTTTTCTGCTCGACTACCTGGCCTACAAGCACGAGGACAACGAGCAGAGCATGCTGGCACAGCGCATTCGTCATATCGACGACGAGGCTTACGACATCACCCGGCGCATGATCATCTCAAAGGAAAACCAGGAGAGAGGCATGTCCGCCACGGCCAAGAACCGCGGCATTTCTCCCCAACAAGTGATGCAAATCGAAGAGGACCAGCGGAAATTGGAACAGCAGCTCCGGGAGATGGCCGAAGACCGCAAAGTGAAAAGGGCACAACTCGAAATGCTGCGCAAGCGCGTGGATGGTTATTTACGAGTGATGGCCGTGACGCACCCGCGCATGAACGGCGTCGCGCCGGAAGTGCTGCGCACGATGCAGTGAATGGAGATTGAGTGATTTAGCGATTGAGTGATTTGTGATTGAGTGATTCGTGTTCCCCGCTCGAAGGGCGTATTATTTTCCACTAACAATTTGGGAGGCTCCGGTGCGGATCCGAACTCGTATATTTATTTCAGTTGTTTTTTTGCTCATCGCCACTGCAGCGGTGGCACAGCGAGAGCTGACGTACAAGCAGGTGAACGAGCCGCACCCGTACTACTGGCGGGAGATGTACCTGCCGCAGTTGACGACGGGGCCGAGCGCGGTGGCGTGGATGCCGGATGGAAAGTCGGTCGTGTATTCGATGGCGGGATCGCTGTGGCGGCAGGCGATTGATTCGGGCGTGGCGACGCAAGTCACGGCAGGGCCGGGGTACGACTACCAGCCGGATTGCTCGCCGGATGGGAAGTGGGTCGTTTATACGTCGTACGAGAAGGATGCGCTGGAACTTTTTGCGCTGGATGTCACTAGCGGTGGCGTTTTTCAGCTTACGAACAACAGGGCAGTCAACGTCGAACCGCGATTTTCGCCGGACGGCAAGCGGATTGCTTTTGTTTCGACTTCGTACAACGGGCGATTCCATATTTTCACGGCGGATTTTGCGGAGGGAAAGATCTCGAACGTGCAGCGGCTGACGGGCGAAGAGCGCACGACGCTGCCGCGGTACTACTACAGCATGTTTGATCACGAGATTTCGCCGTCGTGGTCGCCCGATGGCAGCGAAATTATTTTCATTTCCAATCGCGGGCATCTTTATGGCACGGGCGGAATCTGGCGTATGAAAGCAGAGGCCGGAGCGGAACGGAGGGAGATTTTCTCGGAAGAGACAACTTGGAGTGCACGGCCGGATTGGTCGCGCGACGGGAAGCGCGTGGTGTTCAGCTCCTACGCGGGGCGCAACTGGCACCAGCTCTGGGTGTTGCCAGCGGACGGCGGCACCGCGTTTCCGATTTCGTACGGCGAGTACGACAATACGTCGGCGCGGTGGTCACCGGACGGAAGGCGCATTGCGTTCATCTCCAATCGCGGCGGGAACACGTCGCTGTGGGTGCAGGAAATTCCGGGCGGGGCGCAGCGCGAACTGATTGCGAAGGTACGAAATTATCGCGCGCCGATGGGACTGCTGCACGTCACGGTGGTCGATGAAAATGGGAAGCCGACGGCTGCGCGAGTGAGCGTGACTGGCGCGGATGGGCGAGCGTATGCGCCGGACAATGCATGGATGCACGCGGCGGACGGGTTTACGCGTAAAGAGCGACCCTTCGAGCCGCATTATTTTCATACGCGCGGGACGGCAGTGGTGACGGTTCCATCGGGAAAAGTCGAAATCGAAGTGATGAAGGGCTTTCAATATCGCGTCGAGAGGACTATTGCGGAAGTTGTGAGCGGAAAAACTACGCAGGTGACGGTGCGGCTGCGGCCGCTGCGACTGCCGGCCACGCCCGGTTCGCGCTGGGTAAGCGGCGACCTGCACGTGCACATGAATTATGCGGGGACGTACCGCAACACGCCGAAAAATCTTGTCGCGCAGGCAGAAGCGGAAGATTTGAACGTGGTGAACAGCCTGATTGTGAACAAGGAGCAGCGCGTCCCGGACATCAGTTATTTTTCCGGCAAACTGGATGCGGCTTCGACGGCGACGACGCTGCTGTGGCACGGGCAGGAATTCCACACCTCGAGCGAAGGACACCTGGCGCTGCTGCATTTGCAGAAAAATATTTTGCTGCCGGATTATTCGGATTACCCGCAGACCGCGGCGGCAAGTTTGTTTCCGTCGAATGCGACAGTGCTGGACATGGCGCACGCGCAGGGCGGCGTGGCGGGATACGTCCATTTGTTCGAGGAGATGCCGGACCCGGCGAAGGATGCGCGGTTGACGAGCTGGCTGCCGGCGGACGTGGCGCTGGGCAAGGTGGACTACATCGAAGTGCTGGGGTTCGCGGACCACCGCGTGACGGCGTCGGTGTGGTACCGGCTGCTGAACGCGGGATTCCGCATTCCTGCCGGGGCCGGCACGGACGCGATGGCCAACTACGCGGCGCTGCACGGGCCGGTGGGGCTGAACCGCGTGTTTGTGCGCGTCCCGGCGGGACCACTGAAGATGGAAGCGTGGCTGGTGAATTTGCGCAAGGGGCGCACGTTTGCGACGAATGGGCCGCTGGTCGAATTGCGATTGAATGGAAAAATGATTGGAGATGTCGTGTCGCTGCCCGTGGGAAAGCAGGAAGTGACGTTTGCCGCGGCGCTGCGGTCGATTGTGCCGGTGGAACATTTGGAGATTGTTTGTAATGGCGCTGTGGCAAAGGAAATTACGCTGACGGGAGATCGAACGATCGCCGATGCGAAGGGCACGATCACGCTCGACAAGAGCGGATGGTGCGTGCTGCGGGCGTGGAATCAGAATGGCACGCACCCGGTGCTGGATTTGTATCCGTACGCGACAACCAGTCCGATTTACATTACGGTCGGCGGAGCGCCGGCGCGGTCGCGCGAAGATGCGGCGTACTTCCTGGCTTGGATTGACCGGCTGTTTTCCACGGCAACATCGACGAACATAAATTGGAATTCGCCTTCCGAAAGAGAAATTGTGTTGAAGCAATTGCGGGAGGCGCGCGGCGTGTGGGTGGAGCGAGGAAAGAATTAAGTGATTTAGTGAATGGTGATTCGCGGGCAAAACGCCCGCGGAAAAGATGGAGTGATTGAAGGAGAAAACCAAATCATTTGGAACCGCAGATGAACGCAGATAGGAAGGCAAAGGCGATGAAAACTCGTGCCTCCAGGCTGGTATTGATTGTGTTGTTTTTGACGATGTTCAACGCTCCTGGGCCGACGATCACTGCGGCGCAGCAGGCGGCGCCGCAAGCGGCGGGGACCGAGGAGCAGTATTTTCTTGTGCTGCTTAAGCGTCCGGCGAATCCGCCGCAACTCAGCAAAGAGGCTGCGGATAAACTTCAGGAAGAGCACATGGCCAACATCCGCAAGTTGCACGCGGAGAAGAAACTGGTTATAGCGGGGCCGTTCATGGACGACACGGCGCTGCGCGGAATTTTCGTGCTGAAAGCGGAGACCAAGCAGCAGGCGCAGGAGTGGGCCAACTCCGATCCGGCGGTGAAGGCCGGGCGGCTGGCGGTCGAGGTCCACGGGCCGTGGATGATCCGGCCGGACGCCATCCACGACGCGAGTACTCCGCAGGCCATGGAGCAGTACACGTTGGCGTTGATGAATCGCGGAGAGAAATGGGACCCGGCCTCCGCGGCGTACAAGGAACTGCTCGGAGCGCACCTCGCGCTGATCGGGAAGCTCTCCAAGGAAGGAACCATGGCGCTGGCGGGTCCGCTACGCGATGAAGGCGAACTGAAAGGCATCTTCATCTACAGCGTGGGCGCGGAACAAGCGGCGAAACTGGTGCAGGAAGATCCGCTGGTGAAGGCGGGATACCTGAAGGCGGAGATGCATCCGTGGATTACGGCGAAGGGCGTGCTGGCGCCGGGGCAGGCGATGAAGTGAGGCGTTTGAATTTGTGATTTTGTGAATGGTGATTGGCGATTGAGAAGCAAGAAAAGGCGGCCCTCGACCGCAAGATACGCGCTGCGCGCGGGGAAGAAAAAGCGCCTCCGGCAGGGAGGTGCGTGCTGCGCCCTGTACCATGCGGCGAAGGGCGTGCTGGCGGCGGGGCAGGCGATGAAGTGAGAAGAAAGGGCCGAGAATCTCTCGCGGAGCGAATGGCGTTGCTGATGAGTTGAGATTCCTCGCTGCGCTCGGAATGACAAGCAGGAGTGAAGTACAAGCTGCGGCAGGGAACAAGATGGCTACGTGCGCAGAATCGGCCCGGGCTGGACGCTGCGGAGTCGAGCATTGAGTCGAAGCTTCGCGTTCGGCGTTGTTGGTGGATACGGTGCAACCGGAAGAACCGTTGTGTCCGAGCTGTGGAAGTCCTGCGAAGGGGAGATCCAAATCGGTGGACGTGACCTGGCGAAGGGAAAGGCCTTCGCGGCGGAATTCGATAGCAGGGTGTCTGCGGCGCATCTGGATGTCCTCGATGCCCGTTCGTTGGACGACTTTTGCGGCCGGTGTTCGATACTCGTCAATTGCGGCGGGCCTGTGATGGTGTTGCAAGATCGCGTCGCGCAAGCGGCCTTTCGTGGGCGCTGTCACTACGTTGATGTGGCAGGCTTGTCGTTTGTAAAGGAACGCATGCTCCCCCATAGCCGGGAGATTGCCGATTTGGGATTGTCGTTCGTTGTCTCGGCCGGGTGGATGCCAGGCATTAGCGAACTCATGCCGGTCTACGCGGATGCACGGGCAAGGGCCAAGATAGATACGATTGAGTCGCTGAAGGTGTACTTCGGCGACTCTGGCGAGTGGTCCGCCAATGCTCTGCGGGATGCTGTTTGGTTTATCCGTCAGCTAGGGCTACGCAGTCCCGGCTATTTTCACAAAGGCGAGTGGGTCCGTGCCAAAATTTCGGAAGGCTCTTGCAGGGTCAATTTGGGCAATCCTGTCGGCAACGGTCGGTTCGCTTTGTTTTCCACTCCCGAACTAAATGAGATCGGCCGACGGCTCAATGACTGTGACGTCTTCACATACACATACCTATCCAGTATCCGGAATGCCATCGCCTCAATTCTGATGGCCCTGCTTCCTCTGCCCGACGGGTTAGGTATTCGACTGCTCCGGAACGTATTTCGCAGAAACCGTCTGCCCGTGGACGGTTTTGTGGTGGTGCGGGTGGTTGGGCGTGCTCAAGGACGCAGGGTAGCGTTGACTGCTCAGATCGTTTACAAGGAGCGCCGCGATTACTGGATCAACGGACTTGTGCCGGCGATTGTTGCCCGCATGGTTTCGGAACGGAAAGGCGTCCAAACGGGTGTCCATTTCCTGGCTGACGCGGTGGATCCAATTGGCTTCATGGCAGAGCTGCGAAAATGTGGAGTCGGGCAGACCGAAAACTTCGAACCTTGCGAGTGAGCACTAAGAACCGAGCAGAGCATGGCATCCTGCGCAACAGCAGCGCAGGTTGCCGCTACAAACTGCAAATGCAGAACCCCGAGGCGGGGGCCTCGGGGCTCAGTGCAAGAAGGGAATCCACAAATGCCTGGGCTGCGCCCCGGCGCTACAAGTCCAACTACAAGGGAGAATGCAAAAAGCAAAAGGGGCGAACACATGGGTCCGCCCCTACGAATGAACATGAGGCGCTAGCGGGTTTTTTCGTCGGAATGGACTTTGCCGTCTTTGATGTGGATGACGCGGTGGGCGTGAGCGGCGATATCGCGCTCGTGGGTAACGAGAATGATGGTGTTGCCTTCCTGGTGCAGCCGCGCGAAGACGCCCATGATTTCCTCGCCGGTCTGCGAGTCGAGGTTGCCGGTGGGCTCGTCGGCGAGCAGGATAGAAGGTGAATTGACGAGTGCGCGAGCAATGGCCACACGCTGACGCTGGCCGCCGGAAAGTTCGTTGGGCTTGTGCATCATGCGGTCAGTGAGGTCCACGATGCCGAGCGCGCGCTTGGCGCGCTCGACGCGAGCTTCGGCAGGCGTGCCGTTATAAATCAGAGGAAGTTCGACATTGTGCAGCGCGGTGGCGCGCGGGAGCAGGTTGAAAGTCTGGAAGACGAAGCCGATTTCCTTGTTGCGGATGTAGGCCAGCTCGTCGTCGTCCAGCTCGCTGACCAGGCGGCCGGCCAGCCAGTATTTTCCGGTGGTCGGCGTATCGAGGCAGCCGATCAAATTCATGAGCGTGGATTTGCCGGAGCCGGAGGGCCCCATGATGGCGCAGTACTCGCCCTTGCGGATTTCGATGTCCAGCCCGCGCAGGGCGTGCACCTGCTCGGAACCCATTTCATAGGTCTTCCACAGACCTTCGGTGACGATCACCCGGCCCTGGTCCACCAGCTCCTGGCGAAAAGATTCGGCTGCCGCTACGGTTTCCACAGGCATCCCCCGCTCCTTGATCCGTTAGACGCTGACTAGCTCTTTTGGTCTTCCCCGCTGCCCGGCGCCTTGTTGTCCACTTTAACGGGAGCGCCGTGCTTGAGCGTGCGCAGCGCTTTGTAACTGCCGGTGACGATGTCCTCGCCCTCCTTGAGGCCTTCGGTGATTTCGATCTCCGTCACACCGGTGATGCCGGTCTGCACGGGCTTGAAAACGGCTTTGCCTTTTTCAACGACGAAGACGCCCTGAATCTCTTCCTTCTTGGGGTCCGAGCCCTTGTCCGCGGGCTTGGCCGCCGCCAATGTGACGCCCGCGCCGCCCTTCTTGGCGGCTTCCTTCGTGGCATCTTCAAGATCCTTGCGAGTGCGCACAGCCAGCGCCTGCATGGGAATGGAGAGCACGGATTTCTTTTCCGCGGTCTTGATTTTCGCGGTGGTGGAAAGTCCCGGCCGGATGTTCGCGGGCGGTTCGAGAAGAGCCACTACGACTTTGAAGTCCTTGGCCTCTTGCGTTCCAGTGGTGGTCTGCGAGGTGGCCAGGCCGGAGGTGCGCAGGACGGCCTGCGTGCCCACTTCGGTCACCCTGGCCTTGAAGGTTTTTCCGGGAATGGCGTCAATGGTGACGTCGCAGTCCTGGCCGGCTTTCACGTTGACGATGTCCGTTTCGTCCACTTTGACTTCGGCGGTGACCAGGGACATATCCGAAATGGTCATGAGGTAACTGCCCGGAGAATTCTGAATGCCCATGACGACGTTCTCGCCTACGCGCACAGCGATGTAGGTGACCACGCCGTCAATGGGCGCAGTGTAGGTGGTCTTGCGCAAAACGTCCTTGGTGCGGCCCATCACGGCGCGCATTTGTTCGCTGGTGGAGCGGGTGCGATCCATCTCCGCGCGAGTCTGCTGGAGCCGCGCGGTGGTGGCTTCGACGGCAGCGGTGGCGCCTTCAAAGACGGCCTTGCGCGAGTCGTATTCCGATTTCGCGATGAGCTCGTTTTCAAAAAGTTGCTTGCCGCGCTCCCATTCGGCTTTGGCGCGATCGAGGTCCGCTTTGCGCTGATTGAGCTCGGCTTGCGTGGAGCGAAAACTGGCCTCAGCGGACTTGATGGCGGCTTCGGATGCGCCGATGGATGCCTGCTGGGCATCCACGTCCGCAGTGGCCTGGATGTTTTCCAAGCGGAGCAGAAAATCGCCCTTCTTGACGCGGTCGCCCTCTTTCACGCGGAGGTCGAGCACCTTGCCAAAACCCTCGCCGCCGACGTTGGCGTAGGTCTTGGGCTTGATTTCGCCGGACGCGGTGACCAGCGAGGTGAGGTCCGCCTTGGTGACCTTTCCGGTCTGCACCATGACCACGTCTTTATTGGCCTGATTCACGCTGTAGGTAATCACAATGCCAATCACCGCCAGCACCACCACGGCGAGAACAATTTTTTTCCACTTCTTCATTGGAGTGACACCCTTCTCCCCATCAGATTTCGCAGCCGACAGTCCCGCTCACGAGGATAAGTACGCCGAAAGGGGCAAAAATGTTTCCGGTAATTCCGCTATCCGCGGCTCACACCAGCCGTGGCGAAAGACCCCCCAGATGCGAGTCCTACTTTCGCCTGATGTTCCCCCCAGTTGGCGCGACTCCCTATTCTAGCATTCCTTGCGCGGATTGGAAGCGCCCACCCGGTTCTTGGCGCCTGCGGGCGCTGGATGACTTCTGCTACACTGGCCCGGCTATGGTGTTGCGCCGCGTGACCCTCTTATCCGCAGTTCTTGCGCTCGTTTTCGGACTTTCCTTTGCCGCGCAGAAACCGCCGGCGGCACCCTCTTTCTTTATTCTATTTGCCGATGCGCGGCCCATTCTGGAGGCCTTTGGCGACGATGTTCCCGGCGAATTGCAGGGAAAGTCCACGGAGCAACTGGCGGCGCTGTGGCCCACGTGGGTGGCCGGGCGCGATGCTGCCATCCGCGCGCGCCTGGAGCAGGGGGACCTGGACACCATCGTCCACTGGCTGCTCTTCGGCACTTCGTTCACGCGCCGCGTGCGCCTGACACCTGAAAACATCCAGCACCTGGAATCGCCCAAAACCTCGACGGCGGGCAGCGACGCTGCCGGCGAGCTGCTGATGGGGCGCCTGGACGATTTGCTCAACGCCCTCTCCTCTTCGACGCAGAGCGAACGAATTCTCTTCGTCCGCCGGATGCTCTTGGGGAAAGGGATTCGACTGGACCTGCCCGCCGGGCGTGACGCCGCTCGCCAGTTCCTGCTGTCCCAGCTCGCCCGTATCCTCCGGGAACAGGCCGGATTTGCGGAGGCGCTGGACGCCGCGCGCCGCCTGGGCAACACCACCGAGGAGTTCGCCGCGCGCTCCACGCTGTACCGCGAGCGCGGCCTTTCGCTGGACACTTCTCTCTCTCCGAACCTGGCCGTGGAGCGGTCGCTCGCGGAATTGCAGCGGCGCGGGCTGCTGACGCCAGGCGCGGTGCGGCGCGTGGCGATCATCGGCCCGGGCCTGGATTTCACGGACAAGCAAGCCGGCTTCGATTTTTATCCGCAGCAGAGCGTGCAGCCGTTTGCGGTGATGGATTCGCTTTTGCGGCTGGGTCTGGCGCGCGAGGACCAGCTCACGGTGACCACGTTCGATATCAGCCCGCGAGTGAACGACCATCTTTCGCGCGCGCTGGATCGTGCGCGGCGCGGCGCGAGTTACGTGGTGCAGCTTCCCTTCGATCCGTCCGTGTCCTGGAAGCCGGAGATGCGCGAATACTGGAAAAATTTTGGCGCGCGCGTCGGCGCACCCGCCGCGGGGGCGGCGCTGCCGGCCGCGCTCCAGCATCTTTCGATTCGCGCGGTGCGCATCCGAGCGGGAGTGGTGACGCGACTCCGCGTGCGCGATCTCAACATCGTACTCGCGCGCCCGGAGCTGGATACCGCATCCCAATTCGATTTGATCGTGGCCACCAACATCCTCGTGTACTACGACACGTTCGAGCAAAGCCTGGCGCTCGCCAATATCGAGCGAATGCTGCGCCCCGGCGGTCTTTTTCTTTGCAACAATGCGCTGCTGGAACTTCCTTTCTCGCGCGTGCACTCGATCGGCTATCTCACCACGCAGTACTCCGAGCGCGCCAACGACGGCGACCACATGGTCTGGTATCAGCGACAAAATAAATAATCCCCACACCCAAGCTTCAATTCTAGGGAGCCTTTGAGGGCGAAAGGCAGAAACATGGAAGTACTGTGGACTTGGTGGTACTTGGCGGCAGTTTACCGAATTTCATATGTTGGGACCTGATTGTACGAAATTCGAGATGGTTTAGATCTAGAGTATCATTTTGGACACCAAGAACGTACTGTAAGTATATTATAATCAACTATTTATAGCACGTCAGTTGAGACGTGGTTTGGTATGCAGGTTGCACCCGTTTAGGGCGTCGGATGGGGTGCTTCTTTTTCAAGGTCCGACTACCAATAGATAAACAGGAGGATGTCTAGTGAAATCCTATTATTCAAAACTTGCCGGGTTGCTGACGGTGCTAGCGCTGCTCGTGGCCTTCTCAGGAATTGCGATGTCGCAGACTGAGACGGGCACGGTAGTGGGCACGGTCACTGACCCAAGCGGCGCCGTGGTCCCCAAGGCCAAGGTGTTGCTGAAGAGCGTGAGCACAGGCTCCGAGCGGTCCTCGACGACCGACGACAGCGGTTTTTACATTTTCACGAACTTGGTGCCGGCTGTCTACACAGTCACGGTGGAAGCCAGCGGATTCGCCAAGGTGGAGCGTCGCGTCCAGGTGTCGGTCGGTTCCAAGGTCACGCAGGATGTGGCACTGACCATCGGGGCGGCGCAGCAGATTGTGGAGATCACCGCCGAAGCCGGCGTGGCGATTAACACCGAGACGCAGACTCTGCAGACGATCGTGTCCAGCAAGCAAATTTCCGAACTGCCCACCCTGACTCGCAACCCATACGCGCTTGTGGCCACATCGGGCAACGTGTCCGATGCGGATCCTTCCGGGCGCGGTGCAGGATATGCGATTAACGGGATGCGCGCGGCGAGCACGAACATCCTGCTCGACGGCGCGGCCAACAACGATGAGTTCGGCGGTACTGTGGGCCAGAGCATTCCTCTGGACGCGGTCCAAGAATTCAGCATTCTGACCAACAACTTCACGGCGGAATACGGCCGCGCATCCGGTGGAATCGTCAACCTGGCGACCAAGTCGGGCACGAACGAATACCACGGCACGGTCTATGAATTTAACCGCGTGTCCAAGCTCGCCTCGAACGAGTTCGACAATAACGCGAACGGCGTTGCCCGGCCGACCTTTGTCCGCAACCAGTTCGGCTACTCCGTCGGCGGGCCGGTGCTGCCGTCGCTCAAGGACAAGCTGTTCTTCTTCTCGAGCACGGAATGGACCCGAGTGCGCAGCTCCGCGTCGCGCATTCGCATGATTGCCGACCCGGCGTTCGTTGCAGCCTCGAACGCGGCAACCCAGTCCTTTTTCACGGCCTATGGCACAACGCGTCCCGGCCTGACCACCCTACAGACTTTTACCAAGGCGGGCTTGATCGCCGCCGGATTCAACCCCTGCGTGGCAGGAGCTACTACCTTTCCAACGTGTAATGCTTTGGCGGGCACGACGCCGATGTTTGACAAGGTTCAATACACCGTGCCGGCGGATGCCGGCGCCGGCTCTCCGCAGAACTCGTACTTCATGGTCGGCCGGGTGGACTACAACATGAGCTCCAAGACGCAGGTGTACTTCCGCTATGCGCTGGAGAGCGACGACTTCCTGATTGGCAGCAATGCCAACAGCACGTATGCAGGTTTTGATGCCGGCTCAAAGAACTTCAATAACAACGCGCTGGTGTCCATGACCCATACGTTTACACCGCGTCTTGTGTCCCAGTCCAAAATTGTGTACAACCGCCTGAACAACAAGCAGCCGCTGGGCGCAGCACCGGTGGGCCCCACGCTGTACATGCAAAGCAACACCGCAGCCAACATTCTGGGAACCTCCATCGTCTTCCCGGGCTACCTGCCGTTGAGCCCGGGCAGCGCGATTCCTTTCGGTGGACCACAGAACTTCGGCCAGGTGTATGAAGACCTGAGCTATTCGAGGGGCAAGCACCAACTTCGATTCGGTGGCTCCTATGTGTACATTCAGGACAACCGCGCCTTCGGCGCCTACCAGGAAGCCGTGGAAACGCTGAGCACGACGAACGTGCAGGCGGGAATCGAGAGATTCCTCACGGGTAACTTGAGGGCGTTCCAGGCGGCCATCGACCCGCAAGGTAAATTCCCCTGCAGGTTCCGGATTATTGCCGGCCAGCCGTGCGGCGTGGACGCGAACGCGGACAACCTCATCACGGGCGCCGAGATCGATCCCACTGGCACTGTGACCCTGCCCGTTGGGGCACCGGACTTCACACGCAGCAACCGCTATCACGAGTTCGCCGTGTACGGCCAGGATTCGTGGAGGGTGTTGCCGCGGTTGACCATCAACCTGGGCTTGCGCTGGGAATTTTTCGGCGTCCAGCACAACAAGAATCAGAATAAGGATTCGAACTTCTACGATGCGGTGGGTGGCAGCATATTTGCCAACATCCGCAACGGCGACATGGCCACCGTTCCCAACAGCCCGATTCATGCGCTGTGGAAGAATGACTGGAACAACTTTGCCCCGCGTCTGGGCTTTGCCTGGGACGTGTTCGGCAATGGCAAGACCAGCCTTCGCGGCGGCTACGGCGTCAGCTATGAGCGCAACTTCGGGAACGTCACCTTCAACGTGATTCAGAACCCGCCGGCGTACACGGTGGTGTCGCTGACCGCTGGGGTGGATGTGCCGACGATTGCGATCACCGCGAACAATGCGGGGCCGCTCGCCGGCGTCGGGGTGAAGGCCATCCCGGCAGCCAGCGCCCGCAACGTAGACTCCAACATTCGCACGGCCTATGCGCACACGTGGAGCCTTTCGGCCGAGCGCGAAGTGCTCAAGAACCTGATCGTCGCGGTGGATTACAGCGGTTCGAAGGGCTCGAAGCTGTACACGATCGAAAACCCCAACCGGCCGGGATCCGGCAACGTGTATCTGGGTGACTCGACGGCTTCTTTGACCCGCCTGCACACCATCCAGTACACCAACATCAACCGGCGTGGAGGGAACGGGACCTCGCTGTATCACGCGATGAACGTGCGTGTGGAGCTCAAAAACATCCACAACACGGGGTTGAACTTGAAGACCAACTACACATGGTCCCATGCGATTGATAACCTGAGCACCACGTTCAGCGAGGCGGCCAACAACTTCAACCTGGGGTTGCTGGATCCGTTCGACCCGCATCTGGACCGCGGCAGCGCCGACTTTGACATCCGGCACCGCTTCGTCCTCAGCGGCACATGGGACATCCCCTATGCCAAGAACATGAAGGGCGTGGGGTACTACCTGCTGAACGGCTGGACGCTAGCGCCGATCTTTACAGCGCGTTCGGGCTTCCCGTTCTCGCTGTTTGATTGCGCCGCTGCGTTCTCGACGTGCATGCGGGCGGAGGCTCTGGGTGTACGCCCGGCCAAGACCGGCAATGTCAATGTGGCCGGCTCTACGCCGAATAACTTTCAATACATCACGTGGCCGAATCCCACTGCCACCGCCATTCAGTGCCCGGCGGGCGGCAGCCTCTATCCGACGTGGAACACGTTCTACGACTGTCAGAACTCGACAGCGTACTTCAACCCGATTGTTGGAATCTCCGACTTCGGCCCATTCCCGAAGACCATGCTGCCGCGCAACTACTTCCGTGGCGTCGGCGTATGGAACATCGACATGGGCATCTACAAGACGACGAAAGTCACGGAGCGCTTCAACATTCAGTTCCGCGCCGAGATGTACAACATGGTCAACCATGCCAACTTCTACGCGACGACCAGCGACAACGAGCTCGGTTCCGTGCCTTATATCTCCGGCTCGAAGCAGGGTCGCAGACACGTCCAACTGGCTGTGAAGCTGATTTTCTAAACTTCACGTCCAACGATTCACCTTATCCCGGGGAGTCCGCCGCGGCGGACTCCCCGGTTTTTTTGTCAGCCGCTCGCGCGACCCGCGAGGCGCTGCCTTTTTTCATCCATTTCAGCGACGCCGTTGCTTTCCTATTCTCGCGGCGCTACTCTTTAGAGGTCCCCGGCTGAATCAGAGTAAGGAGGCGCTGCCATGTGGCGAGTTTCGATTCGCGAGGCACTTGCGGAGCGACGCGTGCTCGTTCTTGCCGGCGCGCTGGCGCTCTTGCTCCCCGCGCCGGTGTTCGCCCAGCCTCAAACGGACAGCGCAAACGCCAGCGTGCGAGTCGCCGACGCTTCCAACGGACTGCCTCTCGACCGTGTGAAGCTCGAGCTGATCAAGTTTCCCGATGGCATTCTGCAGATGACCTTTTCGGACGGCGCGGGCCGCGCGGAATTTGGCCGCCTGACTATTCAGTCCTACACGGTTCGTGCTACGCGCGACGGCTATCTCCCCGGTGAGGCTTCGTTCGACATCCGCCGCGGCCAACTCTCCGAAAACGTCTCCATCGCGATGCAGCCGGAACATCGCACGCTGCCGAATGCGAACCCGGGCGGGCTGGTGTCCGCGAAATCGCTGGCTGCGCCGCAGGAGGCCAAGGACGAATTCTTCAAGGGCGTCGAGATGCTGAACCAGAAGAAAGACGCGAAGGGCAGCGTCCCGCTATTGCAGCACGCCATCGAGCTGGCCCCGCAGTTCTACGATGCCTACGTGGTGCTGGGCCTAGCGCAGCTACAATTGCAGGCGCTGGACGACGCGGAGAAATCTCTTGTGCGTGCGCTGGAACTGGAGCCCAGGCTACTGCCGCCGTATCATCCGCTGGCCACCATTCTGATCACTCGCAGGCGCTTCGATGAAGCGGACAAGCTTCTGCTGCGCGTACTCGATCTGGACCCCAAGGGCTGGCAGTGGCCCTTCGAACTGGCCCGCTCGCAGGCTATGCAGCGGAACTGGGAGCAGGCCATTGTGTACGGCAAACAGGCGCACGCCGCGTCCAATGTGCCGACGAAAATTCATTTGTTGATGGCCGACATCTATTCCAACGCCGGGCAGGTGGACCTGGCCTCCGCGGAGCTGGACGAGTTCGAGAAGCTCGATCCGCAAAGCCCGTACATGCCCAAAGTGCGACAGGCGCGCGCACAGCTTCGCAAGCCCACTCCGTAGAATCAGAGCGACAAGCTGACGGATGAATGCCTGGCGGGACTACGTCAAGTCCGCAGGCAACCCGGCGCAACGTGCCGAGTTCTAAACAGGTTAGCAATGGGGGATTGTGCCTTTTGAAGGTTGACCACCTCTTAGGAGGGGGTTACAATTCTGGATTCAGGAAGAGATTGAAGGATGGCCATGAACCGCAATATCCGTGTCTTTATTCTTGGATTTTTGACGGCCGGGCTGGCACTGCCGGCGCCCGCGCTGGCGCAGGAACAGGCCAAGCCGCCGAGCAAGTCGGACCAGAAAAAGACGGACCGCGCGCGCGAAAAGGAACTGGCCACTCCGTACAAGAAGTGGCTGAAGGAAGAGGTGACGTACATCATCTCCGATGAAGAGCGCGTCGCGTTTCTGCGGCTGAGCACGAACGAGGAACGCGAGCAGTTCATTGAGCAATTTTGGCTGCGCCGCGACCCCAGCCCGGACACCGTCGAGAATGAATTCAAGGAAGAGCACTACCGGCGCATCGCTTACGCCAATGAGCGCTTCGCCTCCGGCATCCCCGGCTGGAAAACGGACCGCGGGCGCATCTACATCGCGTGGGGCCCGGCGGACGAAATTGAATCGCACCCCACGGGTGGGAGCTACGAGCGGCCGTACGAGGAAGGAGGCGGCAGCACGTCCACGTACGCGTTTGAAAAGTGGCGCTACCGCTACCTGGAAGGCATCGGAAACGACGTGAACTTGGAATTCGTGGACAAGTCGGGCAGCAACGAGTACCGGCTGACCATCGATCCTTCGGAGAAAGACGCGCTGCTGATGATCCCGGGCGCGGGCTTGAGCGAATTGGAGGCTCAGAGCCAGGCGTCGAAGACGGACCGCTTCACCAATTCCGACGGGACGAACCTGCCAAGAACGTTCGGAGGCACGTCCGCACGAAACAGCATGTTCGAAAAGCTGGAGCTGCTTTCCAAAATTTTCCGTCCACCCGCTGTGAAGTTCAAGGACCTGGACGAACTTGTGAACTTCCGCATTGTCCGCAACCAGATCCACTTCGATTACCGCTTCGACTACCTGCGGATCACCGGGGACACCGTGCTGGTGCCCATCACCGTGCAGATTCCGAACAAAGAGATGACGTTCAAGGCCACGGAGGGCATCCATTCCGGCATTCTGAATATTTACGGGCGGATTACCACCATCACCGGGCGGATCGTGCAGACCTTTGAAGATGTGGTGAACCGCGACTTCCCCGACACGCTGCTGCAAGCTTCGCTGAAGGGCACGTCCGTCTATCAGAAAGCCGTGCCGCTGCGCCCCGGACTGTACAAACTGGACCTGGTGATCAAAGACGTGAACAGCGGGAACGTGGGCGTGGTCAACGCGGCGATGCGCGTGCCGCGTTACGAGGATAACAAACTGGCGACCAGCACGCTGATCATCGCCGACCAAATCGAGCGCGTCCCGGCCCGGCAGATTGGGATGGGTCAGTTCGTCATCGGCGCGTCCAAGGTGCGCCCGCGGATGGACGGCACGTTCAGCCAGTCCGACCGCCTGGGCTTTTATCTCCAAGTCTATAATCTGGGGATTGACGAGACTTCGCACAAATCGTCCGCGGCCATCGAGTACCGCATCCGCAAGGACGACAAGGAAGTGGCCAAGCAGGCGGAGATGTCAGATCAACTCCAGCAGGGCGGCGAACAGTTGACGATCGAGAAGACGCTGTCCCTGGCAACGTTTGCGCCGGGCAAGTATAAGATTGAAATCCAGGTGACCGACCAGGTGGGTAAGAAGACGATTACACCGTCGGCGGAATTCACCGTCAAGCCCGCGGAGAAAGCTCCGGAGAAAATTCCGGAAAAACCCGCGGGCCAATAGTGACGCAGGAGGCGTAGCACAGTGAACCATCGGCGAATCCCGAGTGTCGCGCGGGCGTTGCTGCTGGGGCTGGCCCTGGCTTCGCCGCTCTGCGCGGACACGACCTTTGGAAAGCTCTCCGGCCTGGTGGTGGACCCCGCCGGCATTCCGCAGATGGGCGCCACGGTGGTGCTGCTCTCCGAAGATGCGCGCGCGGCCGCGCCGATTGAATTCCACACGAATGATCGCGGAGTGTTCTCCTCCGCGCGCGTGCGTAGCGGATACTACTCCGTGCGCGTGACCCTGGCCGGCTTCCTGCCGGCGCTGGAACGACACATCCACATCGAAGCCAATCTGACCACGACGCTGCGCGTGGAGCTGGATTCGGTGTTCACGTCTCTGGACCGGCTGCGGCGGCAGCCCGGGCAGGCGTCCGAGGCGGACGACTGGGCGTGGGTGCTGCGCGCTTCATCGGCCACGCGGCCCGTATTGCGGTACGCGGACGGCGAAGTGGCCTCGGGCAGCAGCGTTGCACAGGCGGAAGGAGCGTCCCGCAAGCGCGGGGTGCGCGGACGGCTGGAGCTGACCTCTGGCGCGCGGCGCCCCGGCTCCGTCTCCAACCTGGTGGACGCGCCGACGACGGCGTTTGCGTACGAGCAGAGCATCGGGCGCAGGCAACGGCTGATCTTCGCGGGAGACGCGAGCTACGAACGGTCCAGCTCCGCTGGCCTCGCCACGGTGTGGCTGCCCTCCGGCGAACCGGGCCGCGGGTCGCAGACCACGCTGGTGCTGCGGCGCACGCAGTTGGGCGATTCCGGGCCAGTGTTCCGCGGGGCGCGCATAGACCATTCCGGGCAGCTCACGCTGGGCGGCCGCATCGAGTTCAATTACGGCACGGAATTTCTGCTAGTGGGGCTGGGGCGCTCGACCAGTTCGCTACGCCCGCGCGGGCAAGTGAATGTGCGCCTGGCACCCAAATGGAAGGCTTCGCTCAGCATTGCGCCACGGCCGTTCTCTTCGCTGGACGCGCCGGGCGGCGCACTGCAAACCGCGCTGCTGGCGCTGGACGCGTTTCCCACGGTCTTCATCCGCAACGGACGGCCGGTGCTGGAAAGCGGCTGGCACGACGAGCTGGCGCTGGAGCATCCGTTGGGGAGCAACTCCAGCGTGGTGGTTTCCGTGTTCCACGACCGCTCGCGGCACACCGCGGTTTTCGGCCGTGGCACGGCCACCAGTACGGACTACTTCCAAGATTTCTTTTCGCACTCGTTCACGTATGACGGCGGCCAATCCTATACATGGGGCACGCGCATCGCTTTCCATCAAAAATTTTCAGGCGATTGGGAAACAGGAATCGTGTATGCGTGGGCGGGTGCATTGGCGCCGGAATCGTTGCAGGACGCCGAGGACTTGCGCAGCGCGTTGGCTACGCGGCAGCGGCACAGCTTCGCGGCGCGAGTTTCGGGGCGGGTGCCGCGGGCAGGAACGTATTTCTCCGCGAGCTACAAGTGGGTGAGCGGCGCAGTGGCCTCCCGTCAGGACCCTTATGGCGAGGCATTGTACCTGATGGACCCGAACTTCAACCTGCGGCTGCGCCAGCCGCTTCCGAGCTTCTTCCTGCCGGGCCGCGTGGAAGCCCTGGCCGATTTCCGTAATCTGCTTGCACAAGGTTATGTTCCGGTGAGCACTCCCGAAGGTCAGATCCTGCTGGTTCCTTCTTTCCGGTCATTCCGGGGCGGTTTCAGCTTCCAGTTCTAGAGGGTAAAACAGCTTACGGAAATCGGTACGATGAATTCACAAAACAAAATAAATATTTTGTCTGAGGCTGAGCATCGAAATAATATCTTTCGAATGAGCTATTTACAGAAAACATATTCTCATAGATTCTGGAATGAAACGTGCATGATTCTTATTCATAGTTGCCCCGTGGGTGGTAGGCCTCGATGAGCAGCAGCTTGCGTTTGCGGCTGGGACAAGTCTCGCTAGCGTTGTTGACGCTGGCTGCGTTCATCTTCGGGATCCTGAATTTCGCGCAGCGCTCCACATTCGTCACTCCGGAAGACGGCGTTTCCTGGGAAGATTCTGCGGGAGGGGTGCGCGCGTTCCTGGTAGCCAAAGGCTCCCCGGCGGACACCGCAGGCATCAAGCGGGATGACATAGTCAAGGTGATCAAGGGCCCGGCAAAGGGCCGCGAAATCCAGCGGGCCGTGCAAGTAACGCAGGAGCTGTTCAAGGCGGGGCCGTGGGCCAAGCTGACGTATTCGATCAACCGCGCGGGGTCGGAGTTCGACACCACCGTCATCACACGGGACGCGGACAAGCCTGCGTCCATCGAGAATTATCTGCGCGTGGTGGGTCTGCTGTACCTCTTCATCGGGCTGTTTATTTTCGTGAGCCGGTGGAACGCGTCGCGCGCGGTGCACTTCTACATCTTCTGTCTGGCCTCCTACATTCTTTATTCGTTCCACTACAGCGGAAAATTCAACCCGTTTGACTGGACGATTTATTGGGGCAACGTGGCGGCGCTGCTGTTACAGCCGGCCGTGCTGGTGCACTTCGCGATGGTGTTTCCGGAGCGGCGCGTCTCGCGCTACCCGCACTCGCTGATGCTGCTGGCGCTGTACGGGATTCCGGGCACGCTGCTGCTGCTGCACGTCGGCGTGGCCACGCGGGCGCTGAGCCTGGTGCCCTCGCTGGGCGCGCGCATCCTGCTGGACCAGATGGAGCAACTGTACCTGGGGGCGTATTTTCTGCTGGCCGCGCTGGTGTTTCTGCGGAGCTTCCGCCGCGCGCCGAGCGGTGTGCTGCGGCAGCAGTTGAAGTGGGTGACGGGAGGCACGCTGGCCGGGACGCTGCCCTTCGTACTGTTCTACGTCTTGCCGTTCGCGCTGGGCTTCCTGCCGCGCTGGTGGATGAAATTCTCGGCGCTGTCGCTGGCGCTGATCCCGCTGTGCTTCGGGTACGCCATCATCCGCTACCGGCTGATGGACGTGGACATCATCTTCAAGCGCGGGGTGGCGTACACGGTGGCGACGGCGGGCGTGGTGGGAATTTACTTTGCGGTGGTGTCGTTGATCGGACAGTTGTTCCGCGCGGCGTGGCCCACCGGCCCGGTGGCCAACATCATCCCCATCGTGATTGCCGCGCTGCTGTTCCAGCCGATCCGCGACTGGATCCAGGCGCGGCTGGACCGCTTCTTCTATCGCGACCGCTTCGACTACCGGCGGACGCTGATCGAGTTCGGGCGGACGCTGACCAACGAAGTGCGGCTGGAGCCGATGCTGGGCTCGGTGCTGGACCGCATCTCGCAAACTTTTCTGGTGGACCGCGTGGCCGTGTTCCAGGAAAACGGGGAGCAGCCGCCGTCGTACTACCTGACACGCTCGATGGGCGTGCGCTACGACGCGCCGCTGGACCTGAGCCTGCTTTCACCGTCGAACCCGGCGCTGGCCTTCGGCTACCTGTTCTTCGAGTCCGCGCGGTTGGCGCGGCTGCGAGGGATGCTCAGCGAGGAGCAGTGCGCCACGCTCGAGCAGTTGGACCTGAACTACTTCATCCCCTGCCGCATCCACGACCGCACGGTAGCCTTCATCGGAGTGGGCAAAACGGTGGACGGCGACTTCCTCTCGAGCGAAGACGTGGAACTGCTGTTGACCATGGCGGACTACGTGGGCATCGCCATCGACAACTCGCGGCTCTACCATTCGCTGGAGCAGAAGGCAGTGCAGATCGAGCGGCTGAAGGACTTCAGCGAGAACATCGTGGAATCGCTGAGCGTGGGCGTGCTCTCCGTGGATTTGCAGGGACAGATTGATTCGTGGAATTCGCACCTGGAGCAGTTGATTGGCGTCACGCGCGCGGGGGCCGTGGGCCGCAAGCTGGAGGAAGTGCTGCCCGTGGACTTGTGTGGGGAAATCGTGGCGCGAGCGGCCGAAGACCACGTCTCCGGCATCTACAAATTTCCGTTACGCAGTCACGCCGGGCGCAAGCTGGTGGTCAACGTGTCCATCGCGCCGCTGATGGGCAAGACGGGCGAGCGGCTGGGTCGGCTGATCCTGGTGGACGACATCACGCAACGCGTGAGCATGGAAGAGCAAGTGATGCAGAGCGAGAAGCTGACGTCGCTGGGATTGCTGGCGGCGGGCGTGGCGCACGAGGTGAATACGCCGCTGGCGGTGATCTCCAACTACAGCCAGATGCTGGCGCGGCAACTGCCAGCGGACGATCCGCGGCACAAGCTGGTGGACAAGATTGTGAAGCAGACGTTCCGTGCGAGCGAGATCGTCAACAACCTGCTGAATTTTTCGCGGACGGGCGGAGCGGAGTTCGCGGAAGTGGACCTGAACAACGTGGTGGAAGAGACGCTCTCGCTGGTGTCGCACCCGCTGCGCACGGCGCACATCTCCGTGATCAAGACGCTGGCGCAGCCGCTGCCGCCGGTGCTGGGCTCCGCGAACCGTCTGCAACAGGTGTTCCTCAATTTGTTTTTGAACGCGCGCGACGCGATGCCCAATGGGGGAATGCTGGAAGTGCGCACGGGGGCGAACAACGGGTCCGTGGAGATCGAGATTACGGATACCGGCGTGGGCATCTCGCACGAATTCGTGAACCGCATCTTCGATCCGTTCTTCACCACGAAGGGCGCCAACCGCGGCACCGGCCTGGGGCTTTCCGTGAGCTACGGCATCATCAAGGAACACGCCGGAAAGATCGACGTGCGCTCGACGGCGGGCAAGGGGACGTCGTTCCGGCTGGAATTCCCGACCGCGCGGAAGGCGGTCCATGTCTAAGGGCAGCATTCTGGTGGTGGACGACGAATTGGAGATCCGCGAGGGTCTGGAGCTGCTGCTGACCTCCGAGGGCTACGAGGTGTCCGCGGCGGAGACGGGGAATGCCGGGCTGACGGCGCTGGAGAACCGGCCGTTTGATTTGCTCCTGCTCGACGTGAGCCTGCCGGACCGCAACGGGCTGGACATCCTGAAGGAAATCCGCACGCGGGACCCGGAACTTTCCGTAATCCTGATTACAGCGTACGGCTCGATTGACATGGCGCGGGCGGCGTTCAAGACCGGCGCGAAGGACTACATCACCAAGCCGTGGTCCAATGACGAGCTGCTGGCGCAGGTGGCGCAGGCGGTGGAAGACCGGCGGCTGCGCGATGAAAACCTGCAACTGAAACGCGCGCTGAAACAGCGCTACAACTTTCCGAACATCATCGGCAAAAGCGAAAAGATGCTGGGACTCTTCGACTTGGTGGCGCAGGTGGCGGCGTCGCGCTCGACGGTGCTGATCCACGGGGAGTCCGGAACCGGCAAGGAACTCATCGCTAAGGCCATCCACTCCGCCTCGCCGCGCGCGGACAAGCCGTACGTGGCCGTGAACACCGGGGCCATGCCGGTGGACCTGCTGGAATCACAGCTCTTCGGGCACGTGCGCGGCGCGTTCACCGGAGCGGTGGCGGCGAAGAAGGGTCTGTTCGAAGTGGCCGACACGGGCACGATTTTCTTCGACGAGATCAGCACGATCGGTCCGGAAACGCAGGCCAAGCTGCTGCGCGTGATCCAGGAGCGCGAGTTCATGCGGCTGGGCGGCACGGAGACGATTAAGACGGATGTGCGCCTCATCGCGGCGTCCAACGCGGACCTGCTCAACCTAGTGCGCGAAGGGCGATTCCGCGAAGACTTGTACCACCGGCTGAACGTGATTGCGCTGGCGCTCTCGGCGCTGCGCGAACGCAAGGAAGACATTCCGCTGCTGATCGAGTTTTTTCTGCGGAGATATTGCGAGGAAAATGCGAAGCCGCCGCGGCGCTTTACCGCCTCCGCGATGAAGCTGCTGATGGACTACGACTGGCCGGGAAACGTCCGCGAGCTGGAAAATGTGGTGGAGCGCGCGGTGGTGCTCTCCATCAGCGAGCAGATGGATTTCGATTTGTTGCCGGATTCGGTGCGCTTGAAGGAGATCGTGAAGGGAGTGCGCCTGCAACTGTCGGAGGTGATACCGCTGCTCCCCGGCGAGCCTGGCGCGCGGGCCGGCGCGGACAACTCTACGCCCTCACTCTTTCAGATCATGGAAGAAGTCGAGCGGCGCATCATTCTGGACATGCTCGAACAGACCAACTGGAACCAGACAGAGGCGTCCGAGCGGTTCCAGATTCCTCTTTCCACGCTGAATCAGAAAATCAAGCGCCTGGGCATCGAGACACGGCGCCGCGGCCCCGGACGGCCAGCAGCCCCCGCGACCGTCGGCGCACGGCACGAAACCGGCGGCAAATAGCGCGGGAAGCGGCGTAACCATGCAAGATTTGACCGAAATTCACATCCATCTGGATTTCGCGCGGGACCAGCGCTCTCAGCAAAAGATGATGCAGCTATCTGGTGGCGCGCGGATAGCGCTGGGAGCGATGCTGTTCGAGTTGGTGCGGGAGATGATCCTGGCGTCGCTGCCGAAAGACCTCAGCCCGAATGAGTTGCGGCGGCAGCTCTACGAACGCATCTACGGCAAGCCCTTGCCCGCGGATTTCCCCTTGAATAGATAATTCGGTTTCTCTCCCTTCGGCCTTGCTCAGAACTGGCGGACAAGTAGAAAGCCTGTCCTACGACTAAGCGCACAGGCTAGAAGCCTGTGCTACGAAGAAACTTTCTTCATGTCGCGCACGACGCTGGTGGACAAGTTCGCTCCGTCCGTCGTGGCCTCCGCCAAATTCGATTCCGAAACGAGAGCATTCGTCAGATCCGCATTGCGCAAATCCGCGCCGCGAAAATTTGCGGCGCGCAGATTCGAGCCGCGGATGACCGCGCCCACGAGTTTGGCCCCGGCCAGGTTGATGCGAAACATCTCCGCGCCGCTGGCGTTCGCGCCGCTGAAGTCCGCGCCTTCCGCGTTTACTTCCGTGAGGTCGCAATTCATGAGCAGGGCTCTGCGCAGATTGGCGCCGCTCAGGTCCGCTCGCGTGAGCATGGCCCCGCGCAGATCGGCTTCTTCGAGCCGTGCGCCTTTGAGATTGGCGCCGGTCAGATTCACGCTGCGCAGGTCCGCACGGGCGAGCCCCGCGCCCGCCAGGTCCGCAAGCGCGCCGCCGGCATCGCCACGGATGTGCCCGACGTGCGCTTCGAGGATATTACTGAGGCGCTGCTTGTTGTGAGAAATGTCCCGCGGCCAGCGAAGTCCCATGCGTGTCTTTACCTTTTCCGCGAAATTGCGAAGGATCATTGTACCGAAAATTGTTGCTAGCGGCGAATGGATGAGTGGAGACCCGCCAAAAACGGGCGGGTCGCCGCTACATAAGTCGAAGCGATGGCTTTTGTGGTAATTTGAAGCAGCCATGAACGTGCTAGACATGCTGAAATCGCGTGCGCGGGCCGTGCCGCAGCACATCGTGCTGCCCGAGGGTGAGGACCCGCGAGTGATTGCGGCAGCGGGGCGCGTGGCCGCCGAGAAAATTTCAAAGCTCACGTTGCTGGGGCGGCCTGTGGTGATGCAGTCGGCCGCGGCACAAGCAGGCGTGTCGCTGGCTGACGTGACGCTGCTGGACCCTGGCGCGAGTCCGCACCTGAACCGCTACGCGCAAATTTATTTCGAGCGGAGGCGGGCGCGCGGCACGACGCTGGACGAAGCGCGCACGACGGCCGCGAAGCCGCTGTATTTCGCGGCGCTGATGGTGGCCGCGGGCCACGCCGACGGGTCGGTGGGCGGCGCGGCGAACACCACGGCGGAAACCGTGCGCGCGGCGCTGCATTGCATCGGGCTTGCACCGCAATACAAGATCGTCTCGGGTTTTTTCCTGATGGTTCTGCCGCGCGGGGATTTCGGCGCGTCCGGCGCTCTGTTATTCGCCGATTGCGGCGTGGTGCCGGACCCGTCGCCGGGCGAACTGGCTGAAATTGCCGCGGCCACCGCGGAGAACGCGCGCGCGTTTCTCGAAGTGGAGCCGCGCGTGGCCCTGCTTTCGTTTTCCACGAAGGGCTCCGCGAAGCACCCACGCGTCGAGAAAGTCCGCGAGGCGCTGCGCATTCTCCGGGCCCGCGCACCGGAATTGGCGGCGGACGGGGAATTGCAGGCCGACGCGGCACTGGTCCCTGCGATTGGGGCCAGCAAGGCTCCCGGCTCCGACGTGGCGGGGCGCGCGAATGTGCTGATTTTTCCGGACCTCGATTCGGGAAACATCGCCTACAAATTGGTGGAGCGGCTGGCGGGCGCGGCCGCGCTGGGTCCCATCCTGCAAGGACTTGACCGTCCCTCGAACGACCTCTCCCGCGGATGTTCTGTTGAGGACATCGTCAACGTCGTCGCCATTACGGCGGTGCAGGCCATCGCGCGAAGGGCTTTTGTGCATCCTACGGCGTAGCAAAAGCGGGTGGCGGAATGACGCAGATGTGCGCCGAACAAAAACGAAAAGGGAAAATGGAAAATAGAAAAGAGGGGAACCACTTTCCCCGTCGGGCTATTTTCCATTTTCTTTTTTCCATTTTCTATTTTCTGCCGTTGACAGTTTGCGCGCAGGAGGCGGGTCAGGAAATTGTGGCGAATCTGGCCGCGGGGCGCGTAGTAATCTACATCGCCAAGGACGGCATCGCCATCGCCGCGAACGAAACCCGCGTGGAGGCGGACTCGCGGCCGCCGCTGCTGGTGCAGCTTTCCGCGAGGCGCGTAGCCATTCTGCTGGGCGCTGCGGAGTGGGTGCTGCCGGGCTCGGGGCGTCCACCGCTGCGACTCGATCTCGAACTGCCGCGCGCGCTGGCCAATCCCACTCTCGCGGGCCCACGGTTGCAGCAGGAACAAACCAGCGACCTGGAGCCGCTGGGACTGGCGCTGCTCGAACCGCTGCGCACCGTGGTGCCGCAGCTCACACGCAAAATGGACCTGGGCGCGGACGACCCTCTGGTGGAAATGCTGGTGGTGGGGTACGTGGAGGAATACGGCCCGGAAGTGTGGCTGCTGAAATACCGGCTGGTGCAGGAGCCTTTGCGCGGCGATTATTGGAAGAGCCGCGTGCTGCGTCCCAGTTACACACAGCTCTATCCGCCAGAAAAGGGCCAGCCGCGGACGCTGGTGGAGGTGCGCTATCCGCCGGAGGACGTGGGCCCGGCGCTGCTCGAACTCTTGCAGCAGAGCGATGCCCGGCTGACGCCGCTGCGCACATCGAACGCGCAGGCGGCGCGCGCATCGGAGAAACTCGCGCACGGAGAATCGAATAAGGCGCTGATTGACGATGCCGTGGTCTTCCTGCGCGCATCACTCGACGCCATCGCACTGCCGAATACGCTGCAAATTGTCGGCGTCATCAGCGAGAAGCGCGGATTTGAGTGGGTGCTGGCGCCGCCGGCGGCGGTCCTTCAGAAGGCAGAAGATGTTAAGCCGCGCGAACCGGGCGCGCCGAGCCTGCGCAAAAAACCGTGAACGGCCGCCTGCAGGCGGCTACACGGCTTCATTTCTTCTTTGGTTCATCGACTTCATTTGAGGGAATCGCAGCGAGGAATTCGCGGAGCTTCGCGAGGTAGAGCTCCGGCGCAATGAGAGACGCTTCTTCGTGACACACGCCGTTGATGGCGACGAAGGTCTTGGGTTCGTGCGCCAGACGAAATACTTCCTCACCCATGGCGAAGGGGATGACCGGGTCGCTTTTGCAATGCAGGATGAGGATCGGCGCGCGGACGAAAGCGAGTTTCTTTCCGGTATCGAATTTTGTTTTCGCAAACAGCGCCGCACCCGGCAAGAAGGGGAATGCTAATTTCGCGGCAGCGGCGGCCGATGCGAAGGGCGCTTCCAGCACCAGGCCGGCCACTTCGCGCTGGCTGGCGAGGTCCGTGGCCACGGCAGTGCCCAGCGAATGGCCGAGAACCACGAGGCGCTCCGGCGGCACGGCTCGATCTCTTACGGCGAAGTCGTAGGCCGCCTGCGCGTCCAGATAAAGCCCTGCTTCGTCCGGCCGGCCTTCGCTTTTGCCGTAGCCGCGGTATTCGACGGCCAGCACATTGGCGGGCACGCTGCGCAGGATTTGATAGATGTCCGCGCGGTTGGCGATATTGGACGCATTCCCATGGAAAACCACAAACGTGAATCTTGCGCCCGGCGCGGCGATCCACCAGGCGTGCAGTTTGACGGCGTCGCTGGTGCGCAGCCAGACGTCTTCCACGGGCAGCCCGCGCGGATGCCAATCGCCGTCCAAACGGCCGGGAGTATCCGGGAAATAGATGAGGCGGTTTTCGAAGACGCGGAGAACCAGGAGCAGCCCCACGTAAATCACGAAGACGCCGACGATGTAGCCCAGCACGCGCTTCACACTCCCCCCGAAACAGGCACGAAGTTAAGAAAGCGGACAGGCTGAAAGCCTGTCCTACGACTGCATGATTTCGATGCGATCACCCGGGCGGATGACGCCGCCCTCCAGCACGCGGCAGAGCATTCCGCGCTTGCCGCGCATTTGCGCTTCGAGGCCCGGGCGAATGTCTTCAAACATGCGGCATGGCGTACACGGAATGGTGACTTCCAGCAGTGCCCCGCCGACGCGCAGGCGCTGCCCTCCCTGGAGACTGCGGACGTCCAAGCCGCGCGTGAGGACGTTCTCCTTCACCTGGCCGGGATGGAGATCCATTTCTTCGAGGGTCTCTGCGTCCATGAGCAGTATCTGACGCTTGCTGGCGCGTCGCGCGTGAGCACAGCCGTCGAGTCCCCAATCCGCCACGGCTCTGGCTACGGAGACATTCTGAGCTGGTCCCGGCTGCGGAGTTGAGATGAACAATTGAAGGACAGTGGCCATCGTTTACGCCCCGGAGCCCTGTGCCTTCTTCAGGGCCTTTGCACCGATGTCGGAGCGGAAGTGGGCGCCGTCAAAGCGGATGGACTTCAGGGCCTGGTAACATCGGGAGATGGCGAGGGGGAGAGCCGGCGCGGCAGCGGCGACGGCAAGGACTCGTCCACTACATGTGGAGTAATGGCCGTCCTCGCGTTGGACGCCGGCGTGGAAGACAACGGCGTCCTTTTCGACAAGCGGCAACCCTTCGATTTTCTTTCCGGTTTCAAACTCGCCTGGATAGCCGCCGGAAGCCATAACCACGCATGCGCTTGCCGCGGGATTCCACTTGGCCTTCACTGCACTGAGGCGCTTTTCGGCAACCGCCAGCAGCGCGTCGGCTAAATCGAAGTCCATGCGCAGAACGACCGCCTGAGCTTCCGGGTCACCCATGCGGCAGTTGAATTCGAGGACTTTCGGCCCCTCCGGGGTGAGCATCAAGCCAAAGTAGAGAAAGCCGCTGTAAGGCGCGCCATCGCTCAACATGCCTTTGACGGTGGGCTCAACGATTTTGTGCCGGATGGTCTGCTCCAGTTCCCGAGGCAGAAGGGAGTCCACAGAGTACGCGCCCATGCCGCCGGTGTTGGGACCGAGGTCGCCGTCGAAGGCGCGCTTGTGGTCCTGCGCCGGGGCCAGGGGAAGGACGTGTTCGCCGTCGGTGAGGACGATATAAGAAAGCTCCTCGCCTTCGAGGGCTTCTTCCAGCAAAACTCTTTCGCCGGCGGCGCCGAATTCTTTTTTGTCCATGAGGCGCTCGATGAACGCGGTGGCGTCGTCCGGAGATTGGGCCACCAAGACGCCCTTTCCGGCTGCCAAACCGTCGGCCTTGATGACCATGGGCCAGTCCACGGCGCAGAGGGCAGAGTAGGCGGCGCCGGCGGAGTCGTGTATGCCGAATGTGGTCGCTGTGGGGATGCCGTGGCGGGTGAGGAATTCCTTGGCGAAAACCTTGCTGCCTTCGAGCTGCGCGGCCACTTTCGTGGGGCCGACAATTTTCATTCCGCGGCGCGTGAATTCATCGGCGATGCCGTTGACCAGCGGCAATTCAGGGCCGACGACAGTGAGGTCCGGGCGAAGGCTTTCCGCCAGAGCGACGAGGCCGGGCACATCACCGGCGTTCGCCTGAAGGCATTCAGCATCCTGCGCGATTCCGCCGTTGCCGGGGGCGCACCACAACTTTTCCACCTGCGGGCTCTGACGCAGTTTCCAAACGAGGGCGTGCTCGCGTCCGCCGCCGCCAATGACGAGAATTTTCATAAGCAAGCCACGATAATCGCAGGCCATGAAAGTGTCAACCGCTCCGGCGTTGACTCTGCTTGCCCTGAGCACTACTATGCGTGCCGCAGTGCGCGACTCCTCCATTTCCCGGCCGGCGATTGCCGGCATTCTCCTTTGCTTCTTCCTCTCGGGCGCGGCAGGACTCATCTACCAAGTGGCGTGGGGCAAGGCGCTGGGGCTGGTCTTCGGCAATACGGTGTACGCCATTTCCACGATCCTCGCCGTGTTCATGGGCGGACTGGCGTTGGGCAGCGCTTACCTCGGCCGCTGGAGCGAACGTTACCCCAACGCGGTGAAACTGTATGGATGGATCGAGCTGGTCATCGCCACGACGGGCGCGCTCTCGCTGGTGGGACTGGCGGGCGTTCGCCTGCTGTACTTCGCGGTGTTTCCGCTGGTCTCCGGATTCATGCCCACGCTGATTGCGCTGCGTTTTGTGGGCGCGGCAATTGTGCTGTTGTTGCCGACATTTCTGATGGGCGGGACGCTGCCGATTCTGGTGAGCGGGTTGACACGAAACTCCGCGGAGTTGGGCGCGCGCGTGAGCCGACTCTATTGGATCAATACGCTGGGCGCGGTGGCCGGGACGTTTGCCGCCGGGTTCGTGTTTCTTCCCGCGCTGGGTTTGCGGCTGACGGTCGCGCTGGCCGTAGCACTCAATCTGCTGGCCGGCGGAATTGCGCTGCTTCTGGCGCGTGGCATGTCGCCCTTCGCGCCGCCGCTTGTGACCGGAGAAGCCACGGCGGAGCCCGCGGCGTCTGCAGTGGCAAAAATTCCTGTGCATCTCCTCGTCTCGTTCGGCGTGGTGGGCGGCACCGCCATCGGGTACGAGGTCTGCTGGACGCGGCTGCTGGCGACCACGCTGGGCAGCTCGACCTATGCGTTCACACTAATGCTGGGGACGTTCCTCGCGGGGATCGTGCTGGGCAGCGCAATTTTCGAACTGTGGTATGCGCGGCGCAAGGAAGTGTCCATTGTGACCTTCGCCTTTACGCAGACACTCACGGCGCTGGCCGCGCTGCTGTTCCTGGTTTTCTTCCAGCAGTTTTCCGAAATCGTGCCGCTGATTCTGCGCAAGACGCAGGCAACGTTCAATGGAATTATCCTGGCGCAGTTCGCGACCAGCGCGCTGGCGCTGCTGCCGGCGGCGCTGGTTTTCGGATTTAACTTTCCGGTGGTTACGGTGCTGATCGCCGGGCGGCCGGAATCCTCCGGGCATTACGCCGCGGCGGTGGGCCGGGCGTACGCAGCGAACACGCTGGGCGCGATCCTGGGCGCGACGCTGGCGGGTTTCTGGCTGGTGCCCGCGGTGGGGGCGTTCCGTTTGGTGGCGGTGCTGGCTTCGCTGAATTTTTTACTGGCCGCGTACCTGCAGTTGCGGCGGGCGACACCGGCCATCGTCAAGTGCGTGGTGAACGTGGTGATGGTGGGCGCGGTGCTGTTCGTGGCCGGCTCCGGGGCATTTTACGACCGCGCGGTGGCCACCTTCGGCACGATGCTGTACTACGACCGCTACGACGCAAAGCTGTCGATCCCGGAAATCGCGGCCACCACGGACGTCATCTTCGCCGCGGACGGACTGAACGCGACGATCTCCGTGGCGCGCACGGAAGACTACTTGGCCATCCGCACCAACGGCAAGGTGGACGCCTCGAACAAGGACCGCGTCACGCAGCTCATCCTGGGACACCTGGGCGCCATTCTGCATGGCGGGCCGCGACGCGTGCTGGTGATCGGCTTCGGCAGCGGCATGTCCGTCTCCGCGCTGGCGCAGTACCCGGAAATCGAAAGCATCACGTGTGTGGAGATCGAGCCGGCGGTGATCCGCGCCGCGGATTACTTGCAATCGCTCAACCGCAACGTGCTGCGCGATCCGCGCGTGCATATCGTGCTGGACGATGCGCGCAATTTTCTGCTGACCACGCACGAGCAGTATGACCTGATCGTCTCCGAGCCCAGCAACCCGTGGATCGCCGGGGTGTCCGCGCTGTACACGGATGAGTTCTACCGCGAGGCGCGCGCGCGGCTGCGCCCGGGGGGGATGTTCGCGCAATGGGTGCAGGCCTACTCGCTGTACCCGGAAGATTTCCGGATGATCCTGGCGACGTTCTTGCCGCATTTTTCGCAGGTGACGCTGTGGCGCGGAGAGCCGCCAGACTACGTCCTTCTGGGCCAGCGGGACGCCGCGCCGCTCACGCTCGACCGGCTGCGTGAAAAATGGGCGACCCCGGCGGTGCGCGCCGATTTTGAAACTATGGGCCTGCGCCGCCCCGAAGGACTTGCGGGCTATCAGCGTCTGGATGACGGGGACCTGCGCAAGCTGGCCGGTGACAGCGTCCGCAACACGGACGACCGCAACCGGTTGGAGTATCGCGCGCCGCGCGGGCTGCTGGTGAAAGGGCTCGAGGATCAGAACCGCGAGGCCATCTGGAAACAGCGCTCCGCGCCGGTTTCCGCCATCTTGCGCACGGGCGATTCCACGGCCGCGCTGGAGGCCGGTGCGGAGACGCTGCTCAACTTCGAGGATGATGACGCGGACTTTTTCATTCACTACCTAGAGAACGCGCCGGAGACGGGAGCTCTGGCTCTTCTGCGCGGGCGGTGGCATCTGAACGGCAACCGGCTGGACGACGCCAAACGGGAGCTGACCACGGCGCTGCGGCTGGAACCGCAATCGCTGGAGGCCGCGACACACCTGGCCACGGTCGCGCGCCAACAAGGGCAATACGACACTGCCGAACTGCTTTGCCGGCAGGTCCTGGCGCATGACCCGAAGAACCTGCCGGCGCTGCGCTGTATGATGCGTATTAACCGCGCGCGCGAGAATTGGGAGCTTGCCGCGCAATGGCAAGCCAGCCTGCTCAAGATCAAGCCGGATTCCGATTACGACGAATATTCGCGGCTCGGCGAAGTGCTCTTTCAGGGCGGGAAAAACGATTTGGCCGAGCGCGCATTCTTTGCCGCGCTGGACAAAGATCCGTACAGCTACGCCGCGCACCGCAACCTGGGCGAAATCTATCTGAAGAAAAAAGACTGGGACAAAGCGGAGGCGCACTTGGCCTTCGTGGTGCGCTTCCACCCCGACGCCGACGCGAGCATGTACTCCGAACTCGCGGAAGTCTTTCGCGCGACCGGGCGGCCGCAGTCCGCAGTCGAAATCCTGCGCAAGGGTCTGCGCATCTTCCCCGATAACGCCGAGCTCCAGAAGCTGGCGCCGGGGACGAAATAGTTTTCAGTAGTCAGTTTTCAGTTGTCTATTTTCTGAGACCCACGGCGCGAAGCGTGGATGGTTCCCCTCCCTCGGCAATCCTGATTCCTGCTTTCTCTTTTCGCCATTCGCCTTTATGCTTTGCGCATGCCGTGGGATTTTGTGCTGATTTTCCTGGTGCTCGGCGTGGTGGTGCCGTGGCGCGGGTCCGTGCGCATCCGTGAGCTGCTGCGACAGCCGGCGCTTTCGACCGCGGACCGCATCGCCGTGTACGCGTCCACTATCGCATTGCAGTGGTTTGCCGTGGCGGTGGTGGTGTGGCGCAGCCGCGCGCACGGCATCGAGCCGGACCGCCTGGGCATGGCGCTGCCGCATCTTGCGCTCTCAGCGTTCGCAAGCGCCGCGCTGCTGGTGCCGCTGCTCGCCAATCAGGTGTACGCACTGCGCCGGTTGTCGCGCATGCCGCCCGAGCAACAAGGGTTTCTCGGCGAGCTTTCCAGGAACATCCTGCCGCAGAATTCCGTGGAGACGCTCGTGTTCATCGCGCTGGTGTGCACGGTGGCAGCGTGCGAAGAGTTGCTCTATCGCGGGTTCGTTTTCGCCGCACTGTACACCGCGGCCGGGGAATCGCTGGCGGCCGCTATCATTGGTTCCTCGGTGATGTTTTCGCTCGCGCATGTCTATCAGGGGCGGCGCGGGCTGCTGGCGACGTTTGTGGTGGGGCTGCTGCTGGCCGGGGCGCGCGCGTGGACAGGGAGCCTGGCGCCGTGCGTGGTAGTGCATCTGGCGGTGGACCTGACGGCGGGGCTGGCGGCGCCACGGATGCTGCGGGCGTCTGCTGCACGGGCCACTGCGGCCTCGGGGGCGGGGCCGGAGGCGGGGGTGTGATTTTCAGTATCATCTCTAAGATAAGTACATACACTTGTATATGTCTAATAGTAACATAGAAGATTTATCCGATGCCGGGATTGCCCGGGCGCTAGCGCCCTTCGGCGTACAGCCGGACGCGGCTTCTTGTGCCGCCATTCGCGCCTACACGGAAATGCTGCTGCGGTGGAACGAGAAGATCAGCCTGACGTCCATTCGCCGGCCGGAGGAGATTCTCCAGCGGCACTTTGGCGAGTCCATGTTTGCCGCTCGCACGGTTCCGATCGTACGCGGCCGGCTGGTGGACGTGGGATCCGGCGCGGGTTTTCCGGGGCTGGCGATGAAGCTCGTCTCACCCGAACTCGAGGTCACGCTGATCGAGTCTAGTGTGAAGAAATCTGCGTTCCTGGCTGAGGTGGTGCGCGCGCTGGGCTTGAGTGGCGTGAAGATCATCTCGAAGCGGATTGAAGAGTTGGACGAGTTCAGGGCTGTGGCTGATTTCGTTACCTGCCGTGCTGTTAAGGCTGACAAGGACTTGCTTGAGTGGGCGCGCAGGGCGCTTTATGGCGACGGGTTGTGTGCGCTCTGGGTGGGGGCTGAGGATGCTGAGGATCTTGGGATGCAGCCGGGGTGGCAGTGGCGGGAACCAATTTCGATTCCGCTGTCGGATAGACGAGTGATTCTGGTCAGGCAGCCGATTGGGAAGTGAATGCTGCGTTTGCTGAATGTTCCACGTGAAACATAGCGTTTGAGGCATTGGCCGGATGTCGAATAAGGCCCGGATAGGGTGTTCCACGTGGAACAATTGGACTTGGGATTGGCAGACAAACCTCCACGCACATCCAATCGCTAATCGTGGTTCCGAAACATCTTGCTTCTGCACAGGCGCATTTGTTAGATTCTGCTGCGATAGGGGGCATGCTTGGGCAGAGTTATCTCCATCGCCAACCAGAAAGGCGGGGTCGGAAAGACGACGACCGCGATCAATTTGGGCGCCTCTCTGGCCGTGGAAGGCCACAAAACACTGATTATTGACTGCGATCCGCAAAGCAATGCGACTTCAAGTCTGGGGCTGCCGAAGGATCCTGCAAGGCGATCGCTCTACAATGCGCTGATCCTCGGTGAGGATCCACAGCGCCTGATTCTGAAGACAGAACTGGAAAAACTATTCCTGCTGCCGGCGGACCGCAACCTGGTCGGGGCAGCGGTGGAGCTGGTCAACCTCGAAGGGCGCGAATTTCGGCTGCGCCAGATTATTGAGGACCTTCCCTCCGGGTATGGATTTGTGCTGCTGGATTGCCCGCCGACGCTGGACCTGCTGACGCTAAACGCGCTGGTGGCTAGCGCATCGGTCCTCGTACCCATACAATGCGAATACCTGGCGCTGGAAGGCGTTTCCGAGCTGCTGGATACGCTGATGCGCATTCGTCGCACACTTAATCCGGCCCTTTCGATTGAGGGGATCTTACTGACGATGTACGACGAACGGACAAACCTGTCGCGCCAGGTGGCTGCGGACTTGAGAAGCTTCTTTGGAACACAAGTGTTCAGTTCGGTGATTCCACGAAATGTGCGCCTGGCGGAGGCACCGAGCCACGGAAAGCCGATCTATATCTACGACAATAGTAGTAAGGGGGCGGAAGCCTATCTCCAACTCGCACGCGAGGTGATTGCCAATGACCAAGCACGCAGCAGCACGACCCGCCCTGGGCAGGGGCTTGAGCGCGCTCATTCGGGAACCTGAGCCGGAGGTCGCGCCCCCGCCGCCCGTTGCGGGACCCGTCGCAGTCACACCGGGCGCGGCGCAGCAGGTGGACATCGACCTCATCGACCCCAGCCCGTTCCAACCGCGCACGCGCTTTCGCGAGGAGGCACTCGAGGAGCTGGCGCGGTCCATTCGCGCAAGCGGCGTGATCCAGCCGCTGGTGCTGCGCCCCATGGGCACGCGTTTTCAGCTCATCGCCGGTGAGCGCCGATGGCGCGCGGCGCAGCGCGCGGGACTGCAGCGCGTGCCTGCGGTGCTGCGTCAAGTGACCGATGAAGCGGCTCTGGAAATTACGCTGGTGGAAAACATACAGCGCGAGGACCTCAATGCAATCGAGGAGGCGCGCGCGTTTGACCGCCTGATGCGCGATTTCCAGTTAACGCAGGACGACCTCGCCGAGCGCACTGGCAAGGACCGCGCCACGGTCGCCAATGCGGTGCGCTTGCTGAAGCTCGAAGCGCCGTTGCAGGAGATGATTGAAGACGGCAAAATCACCGCGGGCCACGGCCGCGCATTGCTGGCGATTCCCGATAGCAGAGCGCGGCAAGCGCTTGCGCAGCGCGCGGCACGCGGCGGGCTCACTGTGCGGCAGATCGAGCGGCTGGCCTCGCGCAAGCAGAGAACGGGGGCGGGTGAAGAGAAGTCCTTCGCAGATCCCAATCTTCGCGCGGCGCTGGAAGAGCTACAGCGGGAGTTGGGCACGCGGGTGACGCTGCGGCCGCACAGCAAGCGGCGGCCAGGGCAACTCATCATCGAGTATTACAACGAGCAACAGCTTGCGGACTTGTACGACCGGATCATGAAGAAGTAATGCTACATATGTAGTATTTAGCAAATCCGCTGGCCGATCGCTTTGGCTCCCCCCAGGCTGGAGCCCGGGGGGCTCGGCACAAGAGCGGATTTCTTGTACGCTACGGCATCTAGCTTGACATTCGATTCTCCGGCGATAGAGTACGTTTTCCTTTTGTGAGGTGGCTGATGGCGAACAAATGGTTTGGCAAAGGCGAGCAGGGCGAGGCGGGAGAGTGGATCGGCTTTCTGGATAAGGGTGTGAAGCTGGAAGGCACGCTCGAGTTGACCGGCACGTTCCGGATTGACGCGACGGTGAAAGGGAACATTGTGTCCGGGCAAAGCCTGATTCTGGGCGAAAACGCCAAGGTGGAAGGACAGATTGAAGGGAACCACGTGGTGGTGGGGGGCCGGTTCGACGGCGTCATTTTTGCGAAGGGGCGCGTGGAAATTCAGGCCAAGGGGGTTGTGACCGGGGAGATCCACTCGCCGTGCCTGGTGATTGAAGCAGGAGGGATTTTTGACGGCCGGTGCCACATGCTGGCGTCGAGCGAGGCCACTCGCTCTGTGACGATTCCGATTCGCGCAACCTCAGAGGCATAGAATCAGGTTGCAGGCAGCAGGTCCTCTGCTGCCTGTGTCTTCTCTTATCCAAAAACTTAGCGCCGATTACTTAAGAGCTGCTTATTCGTAACGCAGGCAGCGGACGGGGTCCATGGCGGCGGCTTTGACGGCGGGGTAGATGCCGAAGAAGAGGCCGACGGCGACGGAGAGGAGCAGGCCGACGACGGTCCAGACGACGGAAACGTGCGCGGGGAGCTCGGGGAAGACCGCGGCAACACTGAGGGAAAACACAATTCCGGAAACGACGCCGAGAAGCCCGCCGACGCTGGTGATGGCCACGGATTCGAGCAAAAACTGCGCACCAATATCCTCGCGGCGGGCGCCGACGGCTTTCCTGACGCCGATTTCGCTGGTGCGCTCGGTGACGCTGACGAGCATGATGTTCATCACGCCGATGCCGCCGACGAGCAGGCCGATGGAGGCAATGATCAGCGTCAGCATGACGATGGCGCTGGTGAGGCTCTCCCACAGGTCCGTGAGCAAGTCCGGCGAGGTGACTTCAAAATCATTTTTCTTGTCGACGGGAACATTGCGCCTGCGGCGCAGGACTTCGGCCGCTTCTTCCTGAGCCTGCGGCAGCAGGGCCGGGCTGGAGGTGCAGACGGCGATGATCACCTCTTCGATGTTCGGGTACATTTTTGCAAAAGTTTTGTAGGGGATGATGACAAAGTCGTCCACGCCGGGCCCGCCGAAGAGGCCCTGGTGCGGCTCGAAGACGCCAATGACTTTGAAGGGCAGGCCGTTGACGCGAACTTCCTTGCCCAGGGGGTCTTCTGCGCCGAAGAGGTTGGCGGCGATGGCGTTGCCGAGGAGCGTGACCTGAGCGGCGTGGGTGTTTTCGTCGTGAGTGAGGAAGCGGCCGTCGCGGACCTGGTAAATGGGCAGGACGTCCACCAACTCCGGCTCGCCGCCGCGCAGGATGGGCTCCTCGACGTGGCGGCCTTTGTAACGCACTTCGTTGGAGCCGCCGAGGAAAAGGGCGCGGGTCAGGATCGGCGAGGCCTTCAGAACCGACGGGCACTGTTCGCGGATGGCGACGGCGTCCTCCGGCTTCAGGTATTTGCGCTGGCGGATTTCCTCCTCGAGGCGCTCGAAATCTACGGTGAATAGCCGGAACCGCGTGATGAAAAAGGATTGCGAGCCGATTTCGTGCATTTTGTCGGAGATGTGTTTATTGAGCCCGCTGATAATCGCGGCCACGCTGATCACGCTGGCCACTCCGATGACCACGCCAAGCATGGTCAGAAAACTGCGGAGTTTCTGGCTGCGCATTGTCTGGAGCGCAATCCCGAGGCTCTCTTTCCATTCCGCGCGTGTCATAAAGAATAGGAATCCACAGATTACACAGATTTCACAGACTCAAAGACTACAATCATTTAAAGAAACGAAAAAGCGTGCAGCTTGAGGAACGCGCTCGGTACTTTACCAACGTATTCGACTTAGGCATCGAAATCTATGTAATCTGCGGATTCAGTAGATGGATTAGGAGGCCGCATTCATGGACACGAAAGACCCGCAAACCCACGCGATCATCGGTGCAGCAATGGAAGTACACCAACAACTCGGTTGCGGCTTTCTAGAAGCAGTTTATCAGGAAGCGCTGGCGCTTGAGCTCGCCGCGCGAAAAATCCCTTTGCAACGTGAATTTGAACTGCCGATCGTGTACAAGGGGCAGCGGCTCTCCACGGCGTATCGTGCCGACTTCATCTGCTATGGCGCTGTCATCGTCGAATTGAAGGCTCTCGGCAGGCTCAGCGGAGCAGAGGAATCGCAAGTGATCAACTATTTGAAAGCCTCCGGCTTGAAAACCGCTTTGTTGCTGAACTTCGGAGCCAAATCTCTCGAATATCGTCGCTTTGTCTCTTAGATATCTGTGTAATCTGTGAAATCTGTGGATTTCTTTTCGGTCTAGCTGGTGGATTCGGCGAGGCCGCGCTTGATGGCGTCGTCCCAGTCGAGGTGAGGGAGCGGGGAGGCGGAGGCCAGGCGATAGAGTCGCGCGGCTTCGGATTTGTTGTTGAGGCGTTTGAGGTGCAAGCGCGCAGCGGCGACCAGGGAATAGACAGCCAGCTTATCGCCGGGATAGGCGAGGGCGAATTTTTCGTACTCGGCGGCGGCCCCTGCAAAGTTTTCCTTTGTTTCCAGCCAGCGACAGAGCTGCACCCAATCACCCGCGGGAATTTTTTCGCCGCCGGCGTTGACGAACGCGCCGTAGTGCTCCCAGGCCGCGTCCATGTCTTTCGCCTTGCTAGCGAGGTGGCAGAGGTCCGCGAGCGTGGCGCGGTGCGCTTCGAAATTCTGCGTGCGCCAGTAGAGCTGCTCGAGCATGGTGTGGGCTTCGAGGAGGTCCGGCTTTTCCATGATGGCCTGGCGCAGCTCCGCCATGGCTGCGTCGAGCTGATTTTTTTCGACCAGCTCCCCGGCCTTGACCACGCGCGGGTCGGCCTGCCAGGAGACTTCGGCCTCGATGGACTGGTCCACCTTGTGCTCGAGGCCGGAGAATTTCATGCCGAGGGCGACCGCCACGCCGAGCACGAAGCCGCCGATGTGCGCCCAGTTGGCCACGCCTCCCGGCCCGCCCGTCATCCACGCCGCAAGAAATTCCGAGGCGAGCCACAAAGGCAGCATGAGGTACGCGGGCGCCTTGAAACGAGTAAACCGCGGGGTGAAGGCGAGGATCCAAATGAACACAAAATCAATTTTCGTTTTGAAGTAGCGCACCAGGAAGGCGCCCATCAATCCGGTGACGGCGCCGGATGCGCCGATCAGGGGCACCATGCTGTCCGGGTACATCGCGGCGTGCGTTTGCGTGGCCACTGCGCCAGCGAGGAAGTAAAAGATGGGGTAGATGATGCGTCCCCAAGCGTCTTCGAGCACGCTGCCGGCCAGCCAGAGAAACCACATGTTGAAGATGATGTGCAGCCAGCCGCCATGGAGGAAAAGCGAGGTTACATAGGTGATGGGTTTTTTCTGCGCGGGAATGAAGCCGTACTGCGCGAGGACGGATTTTTCCTGGAGCGCGTTCCACTCCGTCACCAGGCGGGACATTTCTTCTGTGGCTTGCTCCGGCTCAAATTCGCGCATGCGGACGTCCCAGGCAGGATCTTCCCGGAGCAGGCGGCGGTCGCGCGCGGACAGCTTGGCGTATGCTTCCGGCGTGCTGCGCCGGGCGGACTCGACGAGTTTTTGCGCGACGGGAGGAAGCTGGACGTCGCGATGGTTGGCGGCGAGAATCAGGATTTTGACCTGGGTCAGAGCGCGCTGGTCCGCCTGGTCATCCATGCTCCAGTACGTGGCGGCGAAGACGAGGACGTTCAGGACGATGATGGCGATGGTGATCCACGGCCAGCGGCGGCCGCGCAGGTCTTCGTGGCTCAGAGGAACAATGAACATGGCTCGACCCTCGCTGAAAACGTTTCGCTGATTCTACGCTGGAGACGCGGGGTGGCAATGAGTTCGCGGCGGAGATGCGTGGAGAGAGTTACTCCGAGCGGAGAGCGACGACCGGATCGAGTTTGGCGGCTTTGATGGCTGGGTACACGCCAAAGATGAGCGCGATAAGCGAGGAGAGGGCGAGTCCCATCACCGCGACCCAGCCCTGCACCACCGCGGGGAAGGGCGTGAACTGGCGTAACAGCAACGCGAGCGCAAAGCCGAGGGCTACGCCGGTAAAGCCCCCGACGAGGCACTGCGCCACGACTTCGACGAGGAACTGGCGGGCGATGTCGCGCTGGCGCGCACCGACTGATCGGCGCAGGCCGATTTCCTTGGTGCGCTCGGTGACGCTGACCAGCGTGATGTTCATGATGACGATGCCACCGACAAAAGAGGCCACGGAAGAAATCAAGACCAGCACGATGAAGAAGACGGAGCTGATGTCGCGCCAGAGGTCAAGGTAAGTTTGCGCGGTGGTGAAGTAAAAGCCGTCGCGGGCAAGCGGGTCCGTGTGGCGGCGGCTGCGTAGGATCAGGCGCACCTCGTCCTCAGTGGCGACGATGGAATCCTTGGAGAGCGCCTTGACGTGCAGGATGAGGCTGCGGCGCGAGCCATAAAGTTTTTCGAACGCGTCAATGGGGATGAGCACGAAGTTGTCCTGGCTCTGGCCGAGGATGGAGCCGATTTTTTCCGCCTCGCCGATGACTTCGAATTCGCCGCCGCCCACGCGAATTTTCTTGCCGAGGGAGTCGCTCGTCGGGAAAAGACGGTCGCGCACGTTGTCACCGAGGATGGCCAGGGGCGCCGCGGCGCGCTGCTCGCTTTCGGTGAAGAACCGCCCTTGCGCGATGTCCAGCGTGCTGATCCAGCCCATGTTGGCGGTCTGTCCGCGGATGGAGACGTCCGGCATGGATTGGAAATCGCTCATCACGCGGCCGGGCAATTCGAGTTGCGCGCCAACGCCGACACAGCGCTTGCAGCGGTCCTGCACGGCATGCCAGTCCTCGATGGAGACATCGCGGAATTTTTTTGCGCGCAGCATTTCGCGGAAGTCGGTGGTGGCCAGCGGGAGTTTAGAAACTTGAAAGATGTTCGTGCCGAGATTGGCGATCTTCGTTTCGACGTAGGCGTTGGCGCCCTGCACCAGCGTCATCACCAGGATCAGCGAGGTGACGCCGATCACCAGGCCGAGCAGGGTGAGCGCCGTGCGCATTTTGTGCGCGCTCAAGGCGCCGAAGGCGAGGCGAAGTGTGTCTGTGGCCAGCATGGCAAACAGCGTTCATTCTACCGCAGTGGCGGCGCGGGCATTCCTGCCTGTGCAGTCGCGATGGCAAGGTATAATCGCGCCCGGATGTATGGAGGGAACTGCTTTGACCGGACCCGTGAAGCTGACGGCAGCGGCCAAAGCCGCGGGTTGAGCGGCCAAGCTGAGTCCAGCGGTGCTGGACGCCGTCTTGAGCCGATTGCCGCGGCCCACTGACCCGAACGTCCTCGTTGGGTACGAGACCAGCGACGACGCTGGGGTGTATCTGCTCACGCCCGAGCTGGCCATCGTGCAGACCGTGGATTTTTTCACGCCCATCGTAGACGACCCGTATCAGTTTGGCGCGATCGCCGCGGCGAATTCACTGAGCGATGTGTACGCCATGGGCGGACGGCCGATTTCCGCGCTGTCCATCGTGGGATTTCCGCCGGCGTGCGATACCGCCGTGATGGAACAAATCCTACGCGGCGGATTGAGCAAAATGGAAGAGGCAGGATGCAGCGTCGTCGGAGGACACTCCATCCGCGACGACGATTTGAAGTTTGGCTACGCGGTCACCGGCGTGATCCATCCGCAACGCGTGTGGCGCAACGTCGGAGCGCAGCCGAGCGATAAGTTGATTTTCACGAAAGCGCTGGGCACGGGACTGATTTCGACGGCGCTGAAGAGCGGAAAAGCGGCAGATGAATCGCTCGCCGCGTCCACGGCGTCCATGATGCGGCTGAATAAGGATGCGGCGGAGGCGCTGCTGGATGTAGAGGCCGCCTTCAGGCGGGCAGAAGATGCCGGCCTAAAGGCCGCCGCTACAAAAGTTACAAGCGCGATTCATGCGGTGACGGATGTGACGGGATTCGGGCTGCTCGGGCACGCGAAGGAAATGGCCGCGGGCAGCAAGGTGTCATTCGAGTTTGATCACGCGAAAATTCCCGCCCTGCCCGGGGCGCTCGATGCGGCGCGCGCGGGATTTCTTGCTGGCGGGCTGAAAAACAATCGCGAATGGCTGAAAGGCTGCGTGGAGTTTGCCGCGGGGGTGCCGGAAGAGGTGCGCTGCCTGCTGTTTGATCCGCAGACAAGCGGAGGACTGCTCGTCGCGATTGCCGCAGAGCGTGCCGATGCTGCCCTTGCCGCGCTTGCGAAGCGCAGAGTCTTGGGGCAGATCATCGGGGCCGTTTTGGTCAAGCGCGCGCCGCTCATTCGGGTCGTCTGACTTGCGCATGAATCACGCCTTCCCATTCCAAGTATTGTTTTCCAACACAAATTGTTCACGAGATGAAAGGCGGGGGGATGAAGCCCCCGCGACACGGTTCGCGGGGCGCTGCTGATGGATACGATTACACATGGGATTGCGGGCGCGCTGGTGGGGAAGGCGTTTTTTGCGGGGCGCGGAAACGAAGCGATGAATAGCCCCGCGTCTGAAGACGCGGGCTACAGGGCGCGTGCCGGGCGGGTAGCGATTTGGGCGGCGACGCTGGGAGGAATTTTTCCGGACAGCGATGCGGTGCTGGGCCTATTCGATGCCAACGGCATGGCGGTGATCTCTTCGCATCGCGGCGTGACGCATTCGTTTCTCTGCCTGCCGCTGTGGGCGGTGTTGCTGGCCGGGCTCACGCGATGGTTCTGCCGGCGGCGCGAAATGGCGTGCCCGTCGCTCGCCGCGCTTTGCGGCATCTATGGCGTGGGCATCGCGCTGCACATTTTTCTCGACCTGATTACATCGTTCGGCACAATGATCTGGGCGCCGCTGGCGGCGACGCGCGCCGCATGGGATCTGGTGTTCATCATTGATTTCGCGTTGACGGCCACGGTCCTGCTGCCGCAGGTGGCGGCGTGGGTGCACCGGGAGCGCGTCACGCAGCCGCTGCGCGCGCTGTTTGCGTGGGGATTCTTTGTGCTGGCGGCTTTCGGCGTGCGTTGGCTCGCCCTTCGGCTGGAGCTGCAACTAACACTATGGATGGCTCCAGTGGCCGCAGTGTTGCTGGGCGCGCTGTGTTTTCTGCCGGTGCTGCGCGGATGGGGCTGCCGCGTGTCGCGGCGGGCGTGGTGTCGCGCGGGAGTGCTGGCGCTGGCCGCGTATTTGAGCGCGTGTTCTTTCGCTCACCGTGCCGCGCTGGGCGCCGTCGAGGAATACGCCGCGCGGCAACACTTGCGCGTCGAAGCCATCGCCGCGATTCCTCTGCCGCCATCGCTGCTGAACTGGTCGGGCCTCGTGCGCACGGCGGACGGCGTACACTTCGCGATTCTTCACCTGCCCGCCGCGCGGCCTCCAAAATTCGGATTTTCGGGCGACGCCGCGGATAATCCGTTCATCTCCGAAGCCCGCAAGCTGCCCGAAGTGCAAACCTTTTTGGGCTTCGCGCGATTTCCGGTGGTGCGCTACTCCGAGCGCGGAGGAGTCAGCGTGGTGGAGTTTTCAGACTTGCGCTTCTACGGCCGCCGCGTGCGCGGGCCGCAGCCGTTCACGTATCGCGTGATGCTGGACGCGCAGGGCCGGGTGATCTCTTTTGGCTGGGCGGATGATTAGTCTAGACTGGCGGGCATGCGGATTCTGATTTTTTCGGATATTCACGGCGACACGAAGGCGCTGGAGCGCATCCTGGCCGCGCCCGCGGACCTGTACATTTCCGCCGGGGATCTTTCCACGTTTGGCCGGGCGCTGGAGCGCTGCGGCGAAGTGCTGCGCCCGCTAGGCGAAAAACTATGGGTCATCCCCGGCAACCACGAAACGGCGCAGGACAATGCGGACTTCTGCAAGAAATTCGGATTTGTGGATTTTCACCGGCAGACGAGAACGCTGGAGGGGAAAAATGGCGCGACGCAGTGGGCCGGGCTCGGGTACAGCAATCCCACGCCGTTCAACACGCCGGGAGAATTCAGTGAAGAAGAAATCGGGGACGTGTTGAAGCCGTTCGAGGGGCTTTCACCGTTGTACCTGGTCGTACATTTTCCGCCGCACGATTCGCAACTCGACCGCGTCATGCTCGGCAGCCATGCGGGCAGCCGCACGCTGCGCGCGTGGATAGACCGCGTGCAGCCGGCGTGGCTTTTCTGCGGACACATCCACGAATGCGCGGGAAAAACGGACCGCATCGGGGAGACGCAGTGCGTCAGCCTGGGTAAAGCAGGATATGCATTGGAATTGTAGAGCAGAAAACTATGCCCGCCGGGGAGCAGCCCTTCGGCTTCGCTCAGGACAAGCAAGCGGCGCCCGTACAACAAGCGTAAATTGAAACTAAACGGGGAAGATGACGACCTGGCGGTGGTCGCCGGCGCCTTCGCTGGCAGTGCGCACGCCGTGCACGTTTTGCAGGACGAGGTGGATAACGCGGCGCTCGCGCGGGGACATGGGATTGAAGCGGAATTCCTGCCGCGTCTCGATCACGCGCTGCGCGGCGACTTTCGCGCTCAGCTTGAGCTCTTCGAGGCGCGTGGCGCGGAAATCGCCGCAGTCGAATTGCACGTGATCGTAGAAGTGCGGGTCGAGCTGCAAGCAGCGGTGCGCCAAGTACTCGATGGCCGAGAGCAGCTCGGCGTGTTGTTGCAGCATTATTTCCTGATCGCGCCCGTGAAAAGTGACCAGGACCTCCGCGCGTTCGACTTCTTCCGCCGCCGCCGGGCCGGCAATTTCTTTGACGTCGAACTGAACATCGAGGCGCGTCTTGGCCAGCAATAGTCCCAGAAAGCTGCGTAATTCGGCCACCAGGGGGCTGCGGTCGAGCTTGCCGTCTTTGATGAAGCGGTGTTCCATTCGCTGTTCAACTTCCTGCATGCCGCGTAGGGCCGGCTAATTCTGTTCTTTTGTCCCGCCGCCCGGTTTCTTCCCGCCCTTTTTTTCTTCCGTCACAATTGCCGGCGGCGTGGTCTTGTTCAGGTACCACTGCTGTCCCATGGCCACGATGTTGCTGCTCAAGATGTACAGCGTCAGGCCGCTGGAGGTGCGAAAGAAGAGAAAACCGAAAATGAGCGGCATCATCTGCATCATTTTCTGCTGTGCGGGATCCGCGCTGGTGGCCGGGGTCATTTTCTGACTGGCGTACATGGTCAGGGTCATCAGCACCGGCAGGATGTACAGCGGGTCGTGCGTGGAGAGGTCGTGAATCCAGCTGCCGTGCCAAGGTGCGTGGCGCAACTCGATGGCCGCGCCGAGCATGGAGAAGAGCGCGATCCAAATGGGCATCTGCAAGAGCATCGGCAGGCACGAGCCCATCGGATTGATGCCCTCGCGCTTGTACACGGCCATCACTTCGGTGTTCATCTCCTGGCGGCGCGGATCGCGCATAGTGTATTTCTTGAAGCGGTCCTGAATCTGTTTGATCTCCGGCATCACCCTCTGCATCTTCTGCATGGAGCGCCAGCTCTTCACTTTCAGCGGAAAAAGCGCCATGTTGATGGCGATGGTCATCAGGATAATGGCCCAGCCGTAGTCGGGCACGTAGCCGTGAATCCAGCGCAAGAAGTAAAAAAGCGGCTCGGCGATGAAACTCAGCCAGCCGAACTGCACCAAGTCGTTGAGGGGCGGCTTCTGCGCGCGCAAGTCGTCCAGCGCCTTCGGCCCGACATAGACGCGGAAAGCCACGGGCCCGGCGACCGTGGTCCCCGCGGCCATTTCCACGACGGCTTCTCTGGATCGCTTGTCGCCCTCGCCCACTTCGCGCTCCAGCCGCCAGTGCCATAGGGTCATCCCCGCGTTCCAGAGCGCCGGATTCTCGCTGCGCGGCAGGAAGGCCGCGGAAAAGTAACGGTCCTCGATTCCCGCGTAATCCATGGTGCCGATCTGGCGCAGGCGCAGGTCGGCGTGGTCCGGCACGCCCAGTTTCTTCGCTTCGAGCACCTGCAGCTTCTGGTTTTCGTGGAAGAGTACTTTCACCTGATCGGCGTGGGCAAATTCGGTGGCGTCGCCGAAACCGCCGCGCCAGGCCACGCCGTGCGCGAGGGGCTTGCCGTCCACTACTACGGACGTTTCCACCGCGATGACGTAGCTCGCGTCGAACTTCAGGCGCTTGGTGACTTGCGCATGGCCGTCGCTCCACTCGAAGGCGATTTCCGCCGGCGCGTGCAGCGTGCCCTCGCTCGGCGTCATCTCAAAGAGCGCGGCGTTCACCTGCGCTTCGAGCGCGGCATCGTCCATGGCCAGCGAAAAGGGCCACGCGCCCACCTGCCGCGCGGCTTCCGCGTTCACCAACTCGAGCGCCTGATCCTTGTGGTCCGTGTAGTTCTTCAGCCGCCAGCTCTTGACCACGCCGCCGCGGTTGGAAATTTCCACGCGGTAGTGCCCATTCTCAATCACAAGGGTTTTTTCCAGCGCCGCAGATTTGGGCGCGGGCGCTTGCGCCGATTCCATCTTCGTCTTTGCCGCAGAGGCGGTGGGCGCTGCAGCCGGCTTTTCCGTAGCGAGTTTTTGTTCAGGAGAGGACGCGCTGCTGGCCGGTGTGGTGGGACGTATAGCAGGAGGCACTGCAGGGCGGCTGGGCTTCCAGACGTAGCTCCAGCCGACCATGATCAGAATCCAAAGCGCGAAGGCCAGGGCGACCCGGCGTTCAGTAGACATTTCCTTCACAGCTTCGCCTCCCGAGATTCACCGGGGAAATCCGCGCATTCCGGCACGAGGTCAATTCCACCTGGCGAGAATGGATGGCAGCGCAACACGCGCTTGGCGGCCAACGCGGCGCCACGCTGCGCGCCGTGGCGTTCAATGGCTGCGATCGCGTAGTGCGAACAGGAAGGATAGAAGCGGCAGGCTCCGCCGAGGAACGGTCCGAGCAGGAGTTGATACGCGCGCAGGGTGAGAAGGAGCAGACGCGCGGTCAGGTCGAGGCTTCCCGCGGCGGCGGGACCGCGGCGAATGCGCTCCTCAGCAGCTCGACCAGTTCCCGCTCGATCTGGGGAAATGGCGCGGTGGCCACCGAGCTGCGCGGGTGAATGACAATGTCCCATCCTGTGGCAATCTCCTGGCGGTGCAAGCGGAGGATTTCGCGGATGCGGCGCTTCAGCCGGTTCCGCACTACCGCTCCCCCCAGCGCCTTTTTCACGCTGATGCCGAAGCGGCTGGCGTCGACGGGCGCGCCACGGCGGCGGAAGAACACGAGAAACTGCTTGCTCGCGCGGCGCCGCCCGCCTTCATAGACCGCGTCGAAATCGGCGCGGGCCAGCAAACGGCAGGCGCGCGGATAGCCGCGGCTAGAGCGCGAGGCGTTTGCGGCCGGTTTTGCGGCGTCGTGCAAGGACTTTACGCCCGCCTTTGGTCTTCATCCGTGCGCGGAAGCCGTGCGTCTTGTGACGGCGGCGCACTTTGGGTTGAAAGGTACGCTTCGGCAATGGGGCCTCTCTCTAATCTTACGCGGCGCAGCAGGCCCGGATTGCACCCGCCGGAATTCGCGCGTCACGAAAGGCAGCAGGCCGGCGCCAAGCCCACGGCACACCGCAGCCCTGCGCACTCTCCGGGCGCAAGTCGAAACCGCTAGTGTAGACGAGGCGGCAGAATGGGTCAAGGAAGGCCGCAAGAGGGTAGTGGGCCAGTTTCAATTAGGCCGCCTTTTTCGCGTCCGTCCGAATCAATTCCACGATTTCGCGGAGTTCCCAAACATGGTCGCTGACCTTCGCTTCCATTGCCGGAGTTACGCGCAAGGTCTGGTGAATGCGGCAGAAGTTGTAGTACATGAAGTAAAGAGCCAGTGCGTGCTGGTGATTTTCAACCTTTTTCGAGAATCCATTCGTAAGGCGCGTGAAGCGGCGCATGTTCATCCGCATGGTCAGGTTCTGCCGCTCGACGTAGCTGGTCGAAATGTGGCGCTTGTCCGGTCTGCCGATGATGGACGTAGCAACCGCGCCGATGCACTGTGCGGGGCTGTAGCGCGATTCCGGCGCGGCATCGTTGCCGTACAGCTTGACCAGCATCGCGTAATCAATCTCACTCCCGAATGCGCGCTCGACGGCATCCAGATAAACGCGGTGTCCATCCGTAGTCAATTGCACGCGGCTGGCAAGGCGAGACGCCAAGTCAGCGATGAAGCTATTCGCATACCGCGCCGAACGTCCGCCCACCAGCCAGCAGGGAACGAGTTTTGTTTCGGCGCAAAGGGCAGTCCACGTCCACACATCCCCATAGCCAAACTTGCCGCGCAGTTCTTCGGGCACGTTCTTGTCTTTGGCGTAGCAGAACGACCAAATTTCGTCGCACTGAATCCGCTTGCATGTGAGGTTGCGAAACGCCTTATCCTGATACTCTGCGCACGCTTGGCCCACCTTCGCCAACAGTTTAAGCACGGTGTCCTTCGCCACGCCCGTCATGCGGACAGTGGCGCGAATCGAATTGCCTTCGACAAGGGCCGAAATCACTTGCGTTTGGCGTTCCATTGGGAGGTTGTTCATGTCCAATAGTATGCCTGACCGCTCAAGCAGTGTCAAGCGTTATTTTCACCCCCGCCAGGAAGGGCTATACTTGCGCCGTCCCGTGCCGCCCCGTAAACCCTTTAGGCCGCCGGGAGGGAATCGCATGACTATAGCTATCGGCTTTCGCTATTCCGGTGGCGTACTTGTCTGTTCGGATAGCCTGTACACCGTAGGAACGCTCAAATTGAACGGGAAAAAGGTATTTCGCGCGGCGGTTGGCTCCGAGCGCATTGTGTTTGCGCTGGCCGGATCGGTACCGTTTGCCAGTATGGCAATTGAGAAATGCCTTAGAGAAATCTCTGCTATACCGGCAGAGGAGCGAACGAAGATTGCCATGCGGGACGCAACAGAATCCGTTCTTCGCGACGTGTTCCAGCAGCACATCTATCCCCACCCCCGCCACGGGACCATGGACGGGCCTGGATTTGAATTGGCCATTGGTGCATGGTCCCATATTGACGGCCTTGATTTCTTCTACACCTCGGAATCGGCCCCGGCGACCATTTTGGATTACCATTGTCTTGGGTGTGGACACGATTTCGCGCACTTCATCCTCAAGTCCATTTCGCGCCATCCCTACCTGCCCCTAAACACTGCGGCCAGTGTCGCGGTTCATATTTTGCGGCTAGTCAAGGAAAGGGTCAGCTATTGCGGTGGGGCGAATCAATTTGCATACTTGACGAAAGAAGGCGAAATGGGTTCTGGCTCTAGCCTAGATTTGACGGGCATCGAGGAAATCTCAGCGGCGCTTTCGTCGCAGGCCGCCAAAGATGTGTATCGCGTTGCTGTAGATATGGAATCGGCAGACGAGCAGTTAGCCGGCAAATTGGACACGCTGGCGACCATTCTGCAAGCAACGCGCGAAAAGGTGCGCTCAGATAGGGAACAGTTCAAGGGATTCACGGATCATGTCAAGGAATCCGCAGACGTGCTATCTCCACCGGATTTCAAATTCGACTAGCGCGACCGTTTTCCCCAGCGCGCCCTGGCCGCCGCAACGGCAATTTGCCGCCGCTGTTCCGGGCTAAGATTTCGCGCCCTGGCAGCACCGCCCTTCAGTCCGCCCTTGCGGCCCAGGGCGACGGCATGGGGGTTCTTGCGATGTTTGGGAGGTGCCGAATGCAGCCTTTCACCCGTGGCCGTCTCAACCACGCGCAATGCGTTCTTCATGGGGTCTGAGGTCTTGCTTGAGCGTTTTGGCATGATACGGACAGACTGGCATATGATGGGAACCAAATCAAGGGCCAGAAAATTCAAACTGGCCCACTACCCGCAAGAGGGCAGTGGGCCAGTTTCCGATAAGCGCGTTATACAGACAAGTGGATTACTGCCGAGTGCGCCGTTACTCGGGAATAATAGCTGACGTGACCCGGGGTTTCTTGTGCCGGTGGGAATGAGAGAGAAGGCAGTTTGCAGCACCGGGTTGTGGTCCAGCCTTTCTCCTCGGAACTGGCGCAAAAACTCGGGCAGGTCGGGCTGGCGGGGGAAGCAAGGACGAAAAAACGGTCTTCGAGAAACAATAAACCGCGCGCACTCCCTCATCAGTAGTATTCAATCGTCCGGAAATTAGTAAGGAACGGGGTTCGTGGGCCGTTCAAGTTGAACTGGGGCACGGTTGTTTCCTCCGCCCGCGTCCAGTTGCCGTGAGAGTCATAGCTGTAGGTGATGTGTCGCAGCCCGTTCGACCAGCGCCCAGTAAATGGTTTTCCGTCGACAACAATCGTGCCGATTTCGCGGCCGGACCCGTCGATTACGACAGCATCCAATTGTGTGGGATTGCCGAACTCGTCGTACGCGCTCCGGAGAACCTTAGTCACTTTCCCAGTCGGGTCGTAAGTAATTTCCTCCGCCACGCGACCCCGGGAGTCATAGGCGTAGGTGGTACGACCAGGTTCCGGGCAGTGGGTGCAGCCGAGACCCGAACCCCGATTCGGTGTTGTGATTGTGACACTCGCCTTCCGGCCTTGGTCGTCGTATGTATAGACCCAAGTTGCGTCGAATCCAGCGAAGGCGGTGCCGGGAACGCTGCGGGCTCGGATGAGCTGGCCCGCCGCATTGTATTCGCGGTCAGCGATCCAGCCGGCCCCCTTGTCGCGTGAATTTGTGTATTCCTCATGGGTCATATTCCCCCGGGTGTCGTAGGTGCGACGGATCACACCTTCGGGATGTTCTTGGTCCGGCCATGAATACGTTATCTGCTCAACAAGGTTCCCACGTGCATCGTACTTGTAGGTGAATCGCGTGCCAGGCTGTCCGTCGGCCTGGATCACGCGCTGCTCAATCCGCCAGCCGTGGGCGTCGAGCGTGTAAATCACCTTCTGCGGGTGCTCCAGCCCGGAAATCTGGGAATAGGAGTCCTCCCCGACCGAGTTTCCATTCGCGTTGTAATGGAAAACCCGACGATCGTAAACTTTGTCGGTTTGGTGGTGATGGTCGAAGTAGATGAGTTCCAGCGCATTGCCCTTCTCGTCAAAAGTGCATTGCATCAGGGGATAACGCTTGCCAAAGGCATCGGCTCGCTCCTCGCGGAAGTATTTGACGGGGCCGCGCAGGTCATAAGCGGCAATCGTGGGATTCGGATCAAAGCCCGGCGTGTTTTGGGCCGCCGCGCCCGGGAGCCACACGAGGCATGCGAGTAAAGAGGAAATTAGCTTCATCTCTAATTAAGCAAAGTTTATACCAGGGGGCGACTGGGGGGAAATGCAATTCGCCGACGTGACAGCCTGCGTGATATTAAGTCGGCTGTCGGAACAACTATGGTCATCCGCAGCCATGACTCAGGAGGGACGACAACATACACGAAAGCGGGTGTCGACTTCGGGGGCCTCAAAACACGATGCCCGTATGACCTGCCCGGGGTCTTTTGTACAAGCGGGAATGAGAGAGAAGGCACTTTGCAGTCGGGGTAGTCGGGCTCGGTTCAGGTGGAAAGAATGAACTCGTCCGTGTCCCCGATCCCCTGCCGACGGTGATGCCGCCCCTTGGATTCTGGATCTGGTCGCCCGGACTTGGCTGGCGTGCCGCGATTTGCCGGGGCACCTGGCCGTATAGTCGGCTTATCGGAAACTGACCCACTACGCGCAAGAGCAGACTTACGTGGAAGGGCGCGTTGAAAAATGCAGATTCCTCGTCCCCACTTCGACTGTACTCAGGACAAATGACGGACTCGGAACGACAATCAAATCTCGAGTATTAGGGCCGCTAGATGGTGCCGCGCTGGCGGCGGGGGCCGGTGATTTTGATCTGGATAAGGTCGTCCACGGAGAGATTCTTGTAGCCGCGAGCGGCGATGTCCTTCACGAACGCTGCGTTCACGCCGTGGATGCGCATGGAGACGAGTTGGTCCACAGTCAGATGGTCATAGCCGGCTTCTTTCATTTCCACGACGAATGCCGGTGAGACGCCGTGAATGCGCATGGAGACCAAGTTGTCGGTGGTCAACTCCGCAATTCCCAGCGCGCGCAGCTCTTTGACGTATTCGGGGCTGACGCCGTGGATGCGCATGGAGACCAGTTGATCCGTATCCAGCCGCGCCAGGCCCAGGGCGCGCATTTCCTTCACCATGTCCGGGGTGACGCCGTGGATGCGCATCGCCACCAAGTCATCCCGATTCAAATGTGTCACTCCTGCGGCCTGCATTTCCTTCGCAAACGCCGGGCTCACTCCATGAATGCGCATGGAGACCAGATCGTCCACGGACAGGTTGCCGATACCCATGGCGCGGATCTCCGCGTAGAACTCCGGGCTCACGCCGTGAATGCGCATGGCCACCAGGTCGTCCACGCTCAGGCTGCGAAAGCCCAGGCCCTGCCATTCCTTCACAAATTCCGGGCTGACTCCATGAATGCGAAAGGTGACCAGATTGTCCACGGAGAGAGTGGTGTAGCCGAGGGCGCGCAGGTCCTTCACGAACGCCGGCGATACGCCGTGAATGCGCATGGCAACGAGATCGTCCACGGTGGCGTTCTTGTAGCCCAGCTCGCGAATCTCGCGGACAAACTGGCGGCTGACGTCGCACATGGCCATGGAGAAAACCGTCTTCGCGCCCAGCGCGGTGTAGCCCAGGGAATTCATTTCGGAAACAAATTCAGCGTTGGGAGTGAAATGAAACTCGCCCAGACCCTTGCCGTCGCGGAAATGGCCTTCGAAGGAAACCGTACCAGCGTCGCGCACGAGTTGGAAGCGAACGTCGGAGGTGCGGGCCGTCGCGCTGGCCACGTCGAGGCCGCGAAGATCGGCGAGCGGGCGCGTGTGGCCCCACTCGGAGCTGTGGCCCCAGGAGCCGAAGCGAATGCTGAGATGAATGGTGCTCTGATCGGGCTGAAGCTGCGCCTGCCAGTCGCCAGTGAGGGTCTCCTGGGCGTCGGCAGCGCACGGAAGCAGCAGCGCCAGTACGATTGTGAAAAATAGAGTAATCCAGAGTTTCATCATGATCTGCGCTCCCTCATGCCCAGCCGGGGGAATCCCAGAAGGGCCCGTTCGTCTACCTATAAGGACGTGGTAGGGAGGAAAAGGTTCGCCGGAAAAGAGGGCTTGACATATTCCATATTTCTAGTATCATCGAATTATGAAAAAAATGCCGCCACCGGAACAGGTGATCCGCTTCGCGGACATGTGCGCCGCGCTCGGCGCCGAGCCCCGGCTGCGCATTGTGCGGCTGCTGCTCTCCGCGCACCCCGATGGCATGATCGTCGGCGACATCCAGGACGAACTGGAGATTCCTGCCTCGACGCTGTCGCACCACCTCGACAAACTGAAGAACGAAGGGCTGGTGACGGTGCGGCGGGAGCGGCAATTCCTGTGGTACGCGGCAAACGCCGATGCCCTGCGCGAACTGCTGGGCTTTCTGTACGCCGAGTGCTGCTCGCGCAGCAAAGCGGTGCAGCCCGAATCCATCATTATTCCGATTTCCATGTAGTACGGCCGCCAACGCGCGCCGATTTTTTTCGAGAGAGGAAGAACATGACCCAGGACAACACGAAAGCAGCGGTGCAGGAACAAGTCAACGCCGGTTCCTGCTGCGGTGGCGAGGCGGCCGCGGAGTCGAAGCCCGCAATCGCGGAAGACATCAAGGAAATCGTCAAGGAACGTTACGGCGCCGCCGCGCGCATGGCGGCCGCCGGAAGCCGCGCCGCGTGTGGGCCGGTGGCTCCAGCGAACTCTCGGGGCTGCTGCTCGGGCTCGTCCACCGACACGGTGGACCCCATCACCAAAGACCTCTACGACGCCAGCCAGAAGTCCGGCCTGCCGCAGGAGGCGGTGCTCGCTTCGCTCGGCTGCGGCAATCCGACTGCGCTCGCGCAACTTGTTCCAGGAGAAACCGTTCTGGACCTCGGCTCCGGCGGCGGCATTGACGTGCTGCTTTCCGCGCGACGCGTCGGCCCCACGGGCAAGGCCTACGGGTTGGACATGACCGACGACATGTTGGCGCTGGCGCGCGAAAATCAGCGCAAGGCCGGCGTCACCAACGTGGAGTTCCTCAAGGGAGCGATCGAGGAAATTCCGCTGCCGGATAATTCTGTGGACGTGATCATCTCGAATTGCGTCATCAATCTTTCCGCCGACAAAGACCGCGTGCTGCGCGAAGCGTTTCGCGTGCTGAAACCCGGCGGGCGGTTCGCGGTCTCCGACGTGGTCGTGCGTGGCGAAGTTGTTCCGGAAATCCGCCGCAGCGTGGAGCTTTGGATCGGCTGCGTGGCCGGGGCGCTGGAAGAAAATGAGTACCGCGCGAAACTCGCACGGGCGGGATTTGCGGAGGTGGACGTGGAGCCCACGCGCGTTTACAAAGTCGAAGACGCGCGCGAGTTTCTGAACGCCGCGGGCATCAGCCCCGACACGATTGCGGAACACGTGGACGGCAAGTTCATGAGCGCGTTCGTGCGCGCGCGAAAGCCAATGTAACCGCCCGTCAAAGAAAGTCACATCCGATGGCAGCCTCTGTCGATTTGGCTCCGCCGACCGCCAAATTAAAACGTCTGAACCTTTTCGAGCGCTACCTCACGTTATGGGTGGGGCTGTGCATGGTGCTGGGCGTGTCGTTGGGCAGGCTGGCGCCGGACGTCACGCGCGTGCTGCGCGATATCGAGTTCGGCGAGGGCAGCCAGGTGAACCTGCCCATCGCCGTGCTCATCTGGCTGATGATTACGCCCATGATGATGAAGGTGGACTTCACGTCCATCCGCAACGTAGGGAAACGCCCGAAAGGTTTGATTGTCACGCTGTTCGTCAACTGGCTGGTGAAGCCGTTTTCGATGGCGCTGCTGGCGTGGCTTTTTTTCCGGCATTTTTTTGTGGGGTGGATTTCCGCCGAATACGCCAGCCAGTACATCGCGGGTACCATTATCCTCGCCGCGGCGCCGTGCACGGCGATGGTTTTCGTGTGGAGCCACCTGACCGACGGCGACCCTGCCTACACGCTCGTGCAGGTCAGCGTGAACGACTTGATCATGCTGTTTCTGTTTGCGCCCATCGTGCGTTACCTGGTGAGCGGGGCGTCGTCGCTGGACGTCCCGTTCCGTGTGCTCCTCTACTCCGTGGTGGCCTTCATCGTGATCCCGCTCGTCGTGGGTTCGCTGCTGCGGCGCTGGTTGATCCACCGGGGCGGCAAGGAATGGTTTGAACAGACGCTGCTGCCGCGGTTCGCGCCCGTGACCATCAGCGCGCTGCTGGCGACGCTGGTGCTTATTTTTGCGTTTCAGGCCGAGAACATCACCACGCGGTATTTCCATGTTTTTCTGATCGCCATTCCGATTTTGGTGCAGGTGTACCTGAACGCGTCGTTGACCTACGGCCTGATGCGCTGGCTGCGCGTGCCGTATGCGGTGGCCGCTCCCGGCGCGCTGATCGGCGCGAGTAACTTTTTCGAGCTGGCGGTAGCTACGGCGATTGCGCTTTTCGGTCCCAGCTCCGGCGCGGCGCTGGCCACGGTGGTCGGCGTGTTGGTCGAAGTGCCGGTGATGCTTTCCGTTTGCGCCGCGTGCAATCGCACACGACACTGGTTTCCGGCCCAGATTGCGCTGACCCCGCGATAGGCTAGCGAAGGGACTCCGCGTCCAGAGAAAACTTACACTTCAGCGTGACGTACAGGCCTTCGAAGAAGAATTCGGCCGTGTCGTGCGGCACGGCGAGAATCGGCTTGCCATCCTGCGCGCGCGGAAAAAAGAAATGCACCGCGGCGGCGGCGCCCACACCGGTGCGTTCAGTTTCCAGCGGCGCAAACGTGCCGCGGTTGGTCTTCAAACGGCCGCCCAGCTTTTCTGCGGTGTCCGCGTGGGTGGCGAACGGGTCCGCGGTGCCGCGCGGCGGGCGCAGCGCCTTCAGCGTAACGACATAGCGGTCGGCAGGCAGGCGGGGCGGCGGAGAAAAGTAGGCGATGGCCGGGCGCAGCTCGAGCTCGGCGAGGCGCGCGAAAGCCTGCTCGACCGGCGCGGCGGATTCCCAGCGGATCAGGTAGGCGGCATAGTTGAAATTCGAAAAAGTGACTCCGGGCGATTGCGAGGGGTCGCGCGGCAAGTTCAAGCGGTGCTCCAGGCAGTTTCCGTTGGCATCGACAGCGTCCGGATCGCAATTGCCGGCCCCGACCGGAATACTGGCAAATGCTTCTTCGCCGCCACGCGCGCTGGCCACCCTCTGCTGCCGCGCCCAGGGCGAATCGCGCAGGAGTTTCACAGCTTCCGTGGCCGTCCAGTCATGGGAAGACTTTTTTCGCCAGAAATCGTCTGCAAGAACGCCTGCGGCGGCGCAGACAATCAGCAAGGCACCAGCAAGGGTGGGTAGCACGCGATTTTTCCCGGAGGCCCGCATGGAATAGCCACCTGCGATTCAAAATTCATTTTTGCGCGACGCGGGACTCACGTCGCAAAAAAAGTCAGCGAAGGGATTCCGCGTCCAGCGAAAATTTGCACTTTACAGTAGCCCTTTTCCCTTCGAAGACGAATTCCGCGGTGTCGCCTTTGGGGTCGAGGGTGGGCTTGCCATCCTGTTCGCGCGGGAAAAAGAAATGGATGGCCTCGTTGGCGCCGATGCCGCTGCGTTCTGTTTCGATAGGGAAAAACGTGCCGCGGCTGGTCTTCAGGCGCACCGGCTTATTTTCTTTATGGTCTTCGCGGAGAGCGAACGGGTCGCCGGCTCCCTTCGCGGGCTGGGCCACGTTCAGGGTGATGACGTAGCGGTCCGGTGGGCGGCGCGGAGGCGGCGACTGAAAGGTTGCGACGGCGCGCTCACCTAGCGATTCCAGCCGCGCGAACGCGGCGGCCGCTTCAGGGGACGAGTCCCAGCGCACGAGGTAGATGGCCACATTGAAATGCGTATCGGGGATCTCTCGCCCGCGGCGGCGCCCGGGATTGCGTGGAAATTGGAATCGCGTGTCGCGGCAATTCCCATTCTCGTCGTAGGCATCCGGATCGCAATTCTCCGGCATTGCGGCGACGGCCTCCTGACGGGCCCACGGTGAGTTTCTCAGGACCTGCACCGCTTCTTCGGCCGTCCATTCTTGCGGCGGCTTGCGCTTCCAGAAATCGTCGGCGCGCACGGCCAGTGCTGCCGCCAACACCACGCAGATGGTCACGAATTGCGCCGCTCGCCTCATGGCCGTAGTTTACTCCTTACTGAAAGCGATGCGCGCGGCGAAGTGGCCGTTGCTCGCATCGAAGGGGCGCAATAGTGCGTGCCCCGGCCATGCCGCCGATGTAAACTTCCGCGCGGGACAATCCTTCATGGCCGAACAGTCGCACCAATTCGATGACGCAGAAATCGCGCTGCTCTACCGCATCGCGCGGACGCTGCTGCTGGAGCGCCAATACGGCGAATTGCTGGCGGACTTGCTCGACGCGACGATTGAAGGATTGGGCGCGGACCGCGGGTTCGTGGTGGTGCGCGAGGCAGGGAAATTCCGCGCGGCGGTGGCGCGCAATTTCAAAAGCGAAGCGCTCAGCCGCGCGCAGGAGGAAGTGAGTAGTTCAATTTCCGGCGCCGTGCTGGAGCACGGCCGCGCGCTGCTGCTCGGCGACGCGCTGGATTCCGCCGAGTTCGGCACGAACCCCAGCGTGCAGCGCCTGGCCATCCGCTCGCTGCTGTGCGGGCCGCTGGTGGCCAGCGCAGAAGCGTTTGCGCTGATTTATCTCGAAAACCGCGACATCTCCAACCGCTTCACGGAGCGCCACCGCGCACTGCTCGAGGAAATCTGCCGGCTAGCCGCGCCGCGCCTGCGCGCCGCCATTGCCATCGAGCACGCGCGCAAGCGCGCCAGCGAACTCGAAGCCACGTTCGGCTCCACCGACGGCATCTTGACCGCCGATGCGGGCATGGCTGCGGTGCTCGAAACTCTGCGCCAAGTGGCGCCCACGGACTTGCCCGTGCTCGTCCAGGGCGAAACCGGCACCGGAAAGGAACTGTTCGCCCGCGCGCTGTACCGCCGCAGCCAGCGCGCCACTGGGACGTTCGTGGTGCTGAACTGCGCGGCGATTCCTGGCACGCTGATTGAGTCGGAATTGTTCGGCTACGTGCGCGGGGCGTTCACCGGCGCGACGCGTGACCGCACCGGCCTGATTGCCGCCGCCGACCGCGGCACGATCTTCCTCGACGAAATCGGCGAGATGCCGCTCGAACTCCAGCCGCGTCTGCTGCGCGTGCTGCAGTCGGGCGAGTTCACGCCGCTCGGTTCGAACCGCGTGGAGACGGTGGACGTTCGCGTGGTGGCCGCCACCAACCGCGACCTGGAGCGCGAAGTCGAGGCCGGAAATTTCCGCAGCGATCTTTACTTCCGCCTGGCCACGATTACTCTGAAAATTCCGCCGCTGCGCGCGCGCCCGCACGATATTCATCTGCTCGCCGACCATTTTGTGCGCGCGTATGCGGCGCGTTACGCTCGCGAGGCGCTGCGGCTTTCGAGCGCATGCCTGGAAAAACTTTCGGACTACGCGTTTCCGGGAAACGTGCGCGAACTGGAGAGCGAGATTGCGCGCCTCGTGGTGACCTCGCCGCTGGGCGCGGCGATTGGTCAGGACGCATTGAGCGATCGAATCCAAGGAAAAACAAATGCCGGCGCTGCTGCCGCGCCGCGCGGCGCGGAGATTGCCCCGATGTCTCTCGCGGAAATGGAAAAGCAGTTGATTCTTTCGGTGCTGAAATACACGGAAGGAAACCGCACACGCGCCGCGGAAGTGCTGGGCATCAGCCGCGAAGGCCTGCGCACGAAAATGCAGCGGCTTGGATTATCCGAGTAGCGCCGCTCGCAGGATAGGCCTTCCGCCTATCCACTGTAAGCAGAACACACTTTCCCGGACAGGCCGGAAGCGTGGCCTACGCCGCGCGATGTCGGGCGCGCCAGATCAGAATGAGGTTCGCCGCAAACAGACCCGCCGCAACATAGATCCATAGAAAGCTCGGGCGAGAAGAGATGATGCTCCCAGGAAATGGGACACCGTGGCTGAGCGCAAGATTAATGGCGCTGGACGAGGGGAAATAACCGCCCACCAGGATCGGATTGCCCGTTAGCAGTAGCAAGGGGATGTACGCCCACAGCAGGAGCGCAATGCCCCCGAGGACGCTCCAGGCCGAAGCCGTGCCCGGCAACAAGGCCTCCCACACGGCCTGAATTTTCCCCGCGGGCTGCGTCACATCCCATTGGGGCAGCAAGAACACAATCACGAATGCAAAGACCAGAACCAGCGTGAAGAGAAGAACCTCGATGGTCCGGCCGGGGAGCTCTTCCCCGCCGAAAAGCATGCTCAGCGAGGGCCCGGCGTGCACTCCCGCGAGCGCGCGCCAGTAGATCTCGCTTGTCGAAGGGCCGTAGAAAAGCCGGGCCAAACGGCTGCGCTGCGGCGGCGCGACCATGGGGTGCTCAGGCACATATTTCTGATGCAATTCCGCCCACAATCCTTTGGGGGCTTGTCCCAAGTTCCAGGCGGCTTCCTGCATGGTGGGCTCAAGTTGTAGAGCGTGTTCGAACGCTTTCCTGGCTTCCGGGTCGCGTCCTGCGCCTCTCAGTATTACGCCAAGATTGTTCCAGCTCTCGGCAAAATCGGGGAGTTGGCGGTAGAGGCGCTCCGCCTTTTCGTTTTCGCCGCTCTGCTGATACGCGAAGGCAAGGCACAGATCGCGCTCCAGAGAGGGGGGCATCTTGCTCTCGAAATACCACATGGCCGCCGGCCCGGCGAAGGAACCTGATGTGACGCTTAGCGGACGGCGGCGATTTCCCGCGACGGTCGAGAGAACGCCCCCGGCCAGGCCGGCGGCGTACCATCCTGCCAAGACAATGATCAGGAGCGCTACCCGCTCGCGGCGGCTCCAATACTGGATGTGGAAAAATGAGAAGCTGCGCGGACGGTCGCGCGCGGCCAAGTCCAGCTTGCGCTGGGGCCGGTAACGCAGATAGAGGACCACGACATACAGCAACACGGCAAGGATGGCCGCGACGATAATGAAAAGCGCTTGATCCGCAGGGCGGGTGGTTTCCAGCAACAACGGAAGCGGCGTGGCGGTGCGCAGTTCTTCCGCGCGGGCGCGCCACTTGTTCGCCTCGGTCAGGTTGCCTTTCTCTTTCAGGTAGTCCACATAGAGCAACAAGGCCTGCTGCATCCCCACGGCTCCGGGCGAGAGCCAATAGAGGTGCTCGATCGCTTCCGGCATTTCCTTTGCGGGGAGCACGCGCGGGAACACGGCGAGGAGCAACCTCGACCGCATCGAGAGGAGGAGGCGCGGGTCATTTCCGCGGCGCAGAAAGTCGCTGTACCCGCGCTCGAAAACTTCTCTCGCAACGTCGAATTTTCCAATCTCTTGCAGGTTGGACGCGATGATGAGCAACTCCGTGAAATCTGCCGTGGGCACGCTCGCAATTTCGGCGAATGCTTGCTGAGCGCGCGGGTCGCCACTGTCGCGCAGTACCTTGCCCAGAGCGAAGTGAAGCCATGGGGAGAGCGGGTCGCGCCGCACGGACTCTTCCACGTCCGGAACAAGCTGCCTGGCTCGGTCGGCGGTGATCTTGCCCAGAGAAAGAGTTGCGAATGCCGAGGTCAAACCCTCATTAACCGCTGGGTAGAGTGCGGCCCTGGCCTCGTCAAGAGAGACGAAATAGAGGTCCGCCTGGGTCGCAGGCCAGAAGGGCACCTCGGGCGCTTGCGGATCAAAGGTCAGGGTGCGGCGAAAGGAACGCCCCGATTCAATTTCCTCGACTTCGAGCTGCACGCGATTGCCTGCAGGAACCAGGCTGACGATTTGCCCCGGAAACCGCCAGCGACCCACGACGACTCCTTTGCTGGTGTCCAACAGGCGCAACCACCCTGCGTGGCTGAACCAAGCTCTGTCGCTTCCGGCTGGGACGACGAGCAGCTTGAAATGAATTTGCGTGCCGTAGCGCAGCTTCCAAGCCTGTGAGCCACTCCCACCGCGCAATTCGACCAGCGTCTCGGCGAGTCGATTGACCTGGACATCGGCCGCCATCCCGGTGGCTGCCCAGAAAATTGGCAGGAGTGCCGCCAGAATTCTTGCCGTGAGCCAGCGCGCCCTGTGTATATCTCGTTGAGTTTTCACTTTGCCTCCTTCGAGGCCATCGTTGCTCGCCAAGGTGTCCCAAGGAGTTAGGGCATCTGGGTTGCCATCTGCGCCACTCATTTCCCGAAACACTCGATTCACTTCGGCGCGGCCAGCGCTGCTCGAAGCTGAAAACTAATTTCGCTGGCTGTTCGCTGTTCGCCGCCGGGGAACTCTTTCTCCTCAATGGTGAAAGTGCCGCTCCAGATCTGAAACCGCGTGCGCGCATTGACCAGTTCGATGTGGATTTTGAATTTGTCTCCGAAGCTGCGCACGCTGCCCTCGAGGACCGCATCCACCTTCAGCTTTTCTCCGACTTCGCGGGGATCGGCGGTGCTGCCCAATTGCTGCACGCTGCTGCGTGAGGCAATGGCTAACCCGGTAGCCGCAAGCGCGCTGCTGAGTTCGTCCGGAAGGTCTTGCGCCAGCGCCTCCGCGCGGACTTCCCCAGGATCGGTGCGCAGTGTCATCACGGCGATGGACTGCACCTGCGGAGCGGAAGCGTTTTCCTGCCGCGCCTTCCACGAAAACCACCCTGTTGCCAGCAGCAGCGTTGCGATCAGCGCGCCGCCCAGCGCGAGCATCCATTTCGGCCGGTGTCGTACGGTAGGAGCAGCCGCGGCCGCTACTTCCGCGGATGGCGACGCGGGTTGGGATTTAACGCGGCGCAACTCGTCGGCCAGATCGACGGCGGACGGAAAGCGCTCCTCCGCCGCTTTGCGCAGCGCGCGCGCCACGACCTTGCTCAACTCGGCGGAGACGCCCGGCGTGCGCGATTCCAGTGGCGGCGGCTCCTTGCTGAGGATGGCTTGCAGCGTGTCCATGGGCGTGTCGCTGCGGAAGGGGTGCTCCGCGGCAAGCATTTCGTAGAGCACGATGCCGAAAGAAAATACATCGCTCGGCGCTTCGACGGCCTTGCCGCGCGCCTGCTCCGGCGACATGTAGTTCACCGTGCCGACGAGATGCGTGCCGTCCGAGGAGTAATTGCTGGAGTCGCTGGTCTCCTCCGCGGCCCACGAAAGCACTTTGGCCAGACCGAAGTCCACCAGCTTCACGTAGCCGTCCACGCGCAGCATGATGTTTTCCGGCTTGAGGTCGCGGTGGACGATCCCCTGTTTGTGCGCGGCCGCCAGCCCCGCGGCTACCTGCGTGGCGATTTCCATCGCTTCTTCGAGTGGCAGCGGCGGGCGCTTCATCCGCGCGCGCAGAGTCTCGCCTTCGACGAACTCCATCGCCAGGTAGGTGCCGCCGTCGCTTTCGCCGACCTCGAAAATCGTAATAATGTTGGGATTGTTCAGCGCGGAGGCGGCGCGGGCTTCGCGCAGCAGGTCGCGCGCGGTGGAGGAGCCGGGGCGCTCGGTGGCGATGAACTTCAGGGCGACGACGCGGTTGAGCCGGCGGTCGCGGGCCTTCCACACCTCGCCGATGCCGCCGGCGCCGAGGCGCTCGACGAGCAGGTAGGAGCCGACTGCTTGTCCCGGGGCCAAAGCCGGCGCCGGAGCCATCGTCACGCTCGCTCTCTCGATGCGAGGAAAACTGCGCGCAGACTACGCCGCCACCACAGCCAGCGTCAACCGTGCGCACGTTCATCTATGCACGCTGCGGGCCAGTTGGAGGAGAGAAGGTTTTGCAGGGACTTTGACTGCCGGGGCACCGACCGCTAGAATCAAAGATTGCACGGCGCTCGACGGCGCGGGTAGTAGCGAACACGCATGTTTGAGAACCTAACCGACAAGCTTCAGCGCGTCTTCAAGAACCTGCGCGGGCAGGGAAAGCTCTCCGCGGAGCACCTAGACGCCGCGCTGGGCGGTCTGCGCGAGGCCATGCTCGACGCGGACGTGAACGTCCAGGTGGTGGACGAAATTCTCGGGCGCATCCGGGAAAAGGCGCTCGGCGCGGAAGTGCTGCTGCAACTCTCTCCCGACCAGCACATCATCAAAATTGTGCGCGACGAGCTGGCCTTCCTGCTCGGCGACCAGGCGAAGCCCAAATTCGCCTCGCGGCCGCCGTCGGTGTGGATGCTCGTCGGCCTGCAGGGCTCCGGCAAGACGACCACGACGGGAAAACTCGCGAAATGGCTGGCCGGCACGGGGCATCGCCCGCTGGTGGTGTCCACCGACGTCTATCGGCCGGCGGCGCGCGAACAGCTTGCGCAGGTGGCCAAAGCCGTCGCCGTGCCCTGCTGGGCAGCGGCGGGCACGGATAAGCCGCTGGACATCGTCCGCGGTGCGGTGCGCGAATCGAAACTTTCCGCGAGCGATGTGGTGCTGGTGGACACCGCGGGGCGCCTGCACATTGACGACGCACTGATGAACGAGCTGCAAATGCTCAAGCGCGAATTGCAGCCCGTGGAGATTTTGTTCATCGCCGACGCCATGATCGGGCAGGACGCGGTGCGCTCCGCGGGCGAGTTCCACAAGCGGCTGGGACTGACCGGCGTGGTGCTCACGAAGCTCGACGGCGACGCGCGCGGCGGCGCGGCGCTGAGCATTCGCAAGGTAACCGGCGCGCCCGTGAAGTTCGTCGGCGTCGGCGAAAAATACGATGCCATCGAACCGTTTTATCCCGAACGCATCGTCAGCCGGATTTTGGGAATGGGCGACGTCCTGACGCTGATCGAAAAGGCCGAGCAACACATCGACCAGAAGAAAGCCGCGGAACTCGAGAAAAAACTCCGCCATGACGATTTCACGCTGGAAGACTTCCGCGACCAGCTTGCGCAGCTCAAAAAAATGGGGCCGCTCGAGCAGGTGATGGGCATGCTGCCCAAGGTGGGGCCGTTCGCCAACATCCCGCGCGACACGCAAGTGGACGAGAAACGCCTGACGAGCGTGGAAGCCATCATCAACTCGATGACCGCCGCCGAGCGCGACGACCACTCGCTGATTGACGGCAAGCGCCGGAAACGCATCGCGCGCGGCAGCGGCACCACCGTGCAGCAGGTGAATGAAGTCCTCCGCCAGTACATGACCATGCGCAAAATGATCAAGCAGTACGGCGCGGCGGCGGCACGCGGAAAACTTCGCGGGCTGGGCAAACTTTCCGGGCTGTCCTGAGATAGCCAAGAGCAACTGCCGATAATCCCTGATCAACGCAAAGAGTCGTGCCAGCACTTCCCGCCATTCCCAATTGCGGCCGGAATCCGCTATAATGGCCACCGGAGGTAAGGCTGCGTGCTGACGATTCGACTGTCGAGATTTGGAAAGAAAAAGAAGCCCTTTTACCGTGTGGTAGTGACGGAGAGCAGCCGTCCGCGTGACGGCCGATTTGTGGAAATCGTGGGCACGTATGACCCACTGAAGAAGCCTGCCGAGGTCAAGCTGAATGCCGAGCGCATCAAGCATTGGCTCGGCCATGGCGCGCAGCCCAGCGACACCGTGCGCAGCTTCATCCGCCGTCAGAAGATTGCCTAGTTTTTGTCCCGCGCCCGATTCTCTGCTTGGGAGGCGTTCTACCTCGTAGTTAGCTCAAGTTCATGAGCGACCGCCCGGCCCTTCCACCCGCCGGCGGCCTCGCGGTTGCTCCGCTTCCCGGAAAGGAGTCTCGGTGCGAGAGCTTGTCGAAGCCATCGCCAAGGCGCTGGTGGATAATCCCGATCAGGTTCAAGTTCGCGCGGTAGAGGGTGAACAGGTGACCGTGCTGGAGTTGCGCGTGCATCAGACCGATCTCGGCAAAGTCATTGGCAGGCAGGGCCGCACGGCCAAGGCCATGCGCACGCTGCTCGGCGCCGCAGGGATGAAGCTCCACAAGCGTTTTACACTGGAGATCCTCGAGTAGTGGCCGCCACGTGGCAGGGCGTCACGCTCGCGCGGATTCTTCGCAGCCGCGGGCGCATCGGTGAAGTGGCCGCGCAAATCCTCACTGATTTTCCCCAACGGCTTACTGCCCTCCGTGAGGTTTATCTCTCCGACGGAAAAAAACCGCCCCGGAGCATCGCCGTCCGGAGGTGCTGGCTGCACAAGGGCCAGGCCATTTTTCATTTCGAAGGCGTGGACTCGATTTCCGCGGCGGAAGTTTTTGTGGGGCTGGAGATTCAGCTGCCGCTCTCGGAGCGCGTCACGCTGCCCGCTGGATTATTTTTCATCTCCGACCTGAAGGGCTGCGAAATCTGGGAACACGGCGCTGCCGCGCCGCTGGGAACGGTGCGCGACGTCCTGCCCACCGGAGTGGATTCTCCCGGCACGCCGCTGCTCGTTGTGGATGCAGCGCAGGGTGAGATGCTCATCCCGTTCGCGGAGGAAATTTGTACGGGCATCAACTCCGCTGCCCGCCGCATTGAGGTGGTCCTGCCCGAAGGCCTGCGCGGCTTGAACACTTAGCGACGAAATTTTCTGGACTGCTCCCATCCCTGACGGAAATGCTATTCTGCGTTCTGCTTCCGCGCATGAAGTGCAGATTAGCGCGTGTGCGCCCGGGATAGAGCATGTCGCAGACTCCGCTTGAAAAACCAAACGCTGCGGTGGCGCTGGTTAAGCTCGCCTTGTTCACCTTTTTTGTTCCCGGCACGGTGACCGTGTGGGCACCGCGGTTTTTCTTCCGGTCCGCCTACGTCGCACACATTTTGGAAAATCCGGCGTCGCTGGCAAGCGGGATTCTGCTGCTGGCGCTGGGCGTGGCGGGCTACCTGTGGTGCGCGCTCGATTTTGCGTTTGCCGGCCACGGAACGCCCGCGCCGATCGATCCGCCGAAACTGCTCGTCGTGCGCGGGCTGTATCGCTACGCGCGCAATCCGATGTACATCAGCGTGCTGCTGGTGTTGCTCGGTGAAAGCGTGTTGTTCCACTCCTGGACGCTGTGCCGCTATGCGCTGGCCGTGTGGGCGGGCTTTCATTTGTTTGTGCTGCTATACGAAGAGCCGACGCTGCGAGACAAATTCGGCGAGTCCTACAAGGAGTACTGCCAGCGTGTGAACCGGTGGCTTCCCCGCCCGCCGCATTCGTAGCACAGTGAAATTGCGCTACACTCTTGCGGTGCCATCCTGGATTTCAAATTTCGTTTTTTGAGATTCGTTCTGAACTATGCGCTTCGATTTGATCACGATTTTTCCGGAGTTTTTCGCGGGGCCGCTGGAGCACGGCATTATTCGCCGCGCGCGCGAAGCCGGCATTATCGAAACACACGTCCACGACCTCCGCAATTGGACGCACGACCGCCATCGCACCGTGGACGACCGTCCCTTCGGCGGCGGCGAAGGAATGGTGCTGAAGCCAGAGCCGCTGTTCGAGGCGGTGGAAGCACTGCTGGGGCCAGAAGGGCAGGCTCGGGGGCCTGCCCCTACGAGCGCAATTGTTTTGCTGTCTGCGTCGGGAAAACTTTTTCGACAGGCCGAGGCACGGCGCCTGTCGGCGTTCGGGCGGATCGTGTTGCTGTGCGGGCGGTACGAAGGGGTGGACGAGCGCGTGGCCGAACACCTCGCCACGGACGAAATTTCGATTGGCGACTTCGTTCTTTCCGGCGGCGAATTGCCTGCGGCGATGGTGCTCGACGCAGTGACGCGGCTGCTGCCCGGCGCGCTGGGCAACGAAGACTCCTCCGTTTTCGAGTCTTTCAGCGCCACAGAAGCGAGCAAAGAAAGTGTCCTCCCTGATCCGCGTCCCCAGACCACTGTTCCCTGCCTTTTGGATTGCCCGCACTACACGCGGCCGGCGGAGTACCGTGGCTGGGCTGTGCCGGAAGTCCTGCTGAGCGGCAACCACGAAGAGATCCGCGTATGGCGGCGCAAGATGGCCCTGGGGAAGACGCTGCGTAACCGGCCGGAACTTCTCGCCGGCGCTGCACTCTCAACGGAGGACGCGCGCCTCCTCACCGAGATTCGCTCTGGGCATTGATTTTTTCGCCGCAACACGCAGGCAGGCCCTTGGAGGCGCGTCGCAGGGATTTCGATAGAGCCAGATCACTACTAGGCAAACGGCCCCAACTTCGATATACTCTCTGTTTGTCTTCTGCGTGCTGGCCCTACCAGAGCCCCTCGGAACGTCTCGGGGCAAGCGGGTCTGCCTGGAAAAACTGCCATGAACCGCGTAATTGATAAGCTCGAAGAGTCGCAACTGCGCAAGGACCTGCCGGTGCTGCGCCCGGGGGATACGGTGCGCGTGCACGTCCGGTTGAAGGAATCCGAGGGCGAAAAGGAAAAAGAGCGCATCCAGCCGTACGAGGGCGTGGTGATTGCGCAACGCGGGCGCCTGGCGTCGCGGAGCGTAACGATCCGGCGCGTCAGCTTCGGCGTGGGCGTGGAGCGCATCTTCCCCATTAACTCGCCTTCCATCCAGTCCATCGAAATCATCCGCTCCGGCAAAGTGCGCCGCGCGAAGCTCTACTACCTGCGTGGGCGCAAGGGCAAGGCCGCGCGCCTGAAGCGCGCCGACCGCGTCGAAGCCCCCGCGACTGCCGCCGAGTCCGCGGAATAGTTCCGCTGATAAATTGCTTTTCTCATTCGGCCCCGGACTTCCGGGGCCGTTTTTTTTTGAACAGTTTTCGCGCTTCGGTTTTCAAATATCGTGATTCCCGGCCGGAACACATTTCAATTCAGCCGCCGTGCTTGCTAATGGCGCTGTGCTAAAATCGCGCCCCGATGGGCCGTCTCTGCTCCACCCGCTACGAGCGACAAGCCCGCCAGCGCGGGTGGCTGCGCATCGCCGGCCTCGATGAAGCGGGCCGCGGCTCGCTGTTCGGCCCCGTCGTCGCCGCCGCGGTCATCTTGAATCCCCGGCGACGCATCGTCGGCCTGGACGACTCCAAGAAACTTTCTCCCGCCCGCCGCACGGAACTCGCGGAACGCATTCGCGCGCACGCGCTGGCCTGGGCCGTAGCGGAAATCGATGCCGCGCGCATCGACGCGTGGAACATCTACCAGGCCAGCCGCCAGGCGATGCTCGCCGCGCTGGAAAAACTTTGCGTCACCCCGGATTATCTGCTGCTGGACGCGATGTCGCTGGACGTGACGCTCGAACAAAAATCGCTCATCCATGGGGACGCGCGGTCCGTCTCCATCGCCGCGGCATCCATCCTGGCGAAGACCGCTCGTGATTCGCGCATGGCGGAATTCGACCGCGAGTTTCCGCAGTACGGCCTGGCACATAACAAAGGCTATGGCACGCCCGACCACCTGGATGCCCTGCGCGTTCACGGCCCGTCGCCGCTGCACCGGTTTTCGTTCGCACCGGTGCGGGAATCTTCCTGCTGGGCGGCCGGGGCCACGCAGTCACCCCTGCCGCTGGACGCCGCGCACCAGTAGCGTCCGTTCTTTCGCCTCCTGAATCTCTCCATTCGTTTTTCGTGCTGATGGACGGTCATTAACGAAGGGTCACAAGTATTGGCGCGCAGGGTTTATTGACTGCCTGTACCCCCTGTGCTAGCGTACCCACGTTTCCTCACGGTCCGCCGCTTCGAGGGCCGTTTCGTCCGTGTGTCCCAGGGCGGGCACTGCGGGACACGGCAGCGGTTCCGGTCAGGCTGAGAGTCTCGGATGGCATTTAACAAAACGAAACATCTGGAATCGGCGCAGAAGTTTCTCAGCCAGAGCAAGATTGCTCAGGCCATCACGGAGTACGAGCACATCTTGAAAGTGGAGCCGCAGGATCAGGTCACCCTGATGACCGTGGGCGACTTGTACGTCCGTAGCGGCGATACGCACAAGGCCCTCGAGTTTTTCGAGCAGCTTGCCCACGCGTTCCTCGCCGACGGCTTCAACAGCAAAGCCATCGCCATCTACAAGAAAATCGCCAAGCTGGCCCCGGAAGAAACGCGGCCGCTGGAAAAACTGGCCGAGCTGTATGTGGCCCAGGGCGTGATGAGCGAGGCCCGCTCGCTCTACTTGCAGCTTGCCGAAACGCACCTGCGCGTAGGCCGCACGGAAAAAGCGGTCGGGGTGCTGCGCCAGTTGCTGGACCTCGAGCCGGACAACCTCCGCGTGCAGTTGCGCCTCGCCGAGCTGTACACCACCATCGGCCAGGGCAAGGAAGCCGCCCATGCTTATCTGAACTGCGCCCACCGCATGCTGGACCACGGGCAATTCGCCGAGGCCCTCAAGTTCACCGACCAGGCCCTCAAGGCCGACGCCGCCAACGCGCATGCCACATCGCTGAAGGCCCGCGCGCTGGCCGCCACCGGAAAAGTGGCCGAGGCCATCGCGCTGCTGGAAGGCGCACCGGACGCTTCGGCCGGCGCGGACACCACCCAACTGCTCGTCGATTTCTACATCCAGGCGCGGAAGCCGGACCGCGCCGTGGAGCTGGCGCGCAAAGTGTTCGCCGCGTCGCCCGACCGCTTCTCGGTGGTGTACGACCTGGCCGTTCATCTTCTGGATGGCGGCGAGCCGGAGCGCGCCCTGGAACTCATCGGCCAGATCCGGGAGCCGATGCTGGCATCGGCCGATTACGACCGCCTCACGCAGGTGCTCAACAACTTGGTCGAGCGGCTCGCGGGCCGTATCGAGCCTCTGGAGTGGCTGGTGGACGCCTATCGCCGCTCGAGCGATTCGTTCCGCCTTAAAGACGGCCTCGACCAGCTCGCGGAAGCCCTGGTCACCGCCGGGAAACTAGATCGCGCGCAGACCGTTTTTGAAGAGCTCGTAGAGCGCGAGCCGGATGACGAAAATAACCGCCGCCGCCTCGAGCAGGTGCGCGCGCGCATGGGACTGCCTGCTCTCGCAGCCGCGCCCGCTCCTCCGCAGCCGCCGACACCGGCCGAATCCTCGGCTCCTACCGCGCCCGAGCGTGCGGACACGCTCGTCGCCCCGGCTCCGGCAGATACCGGCCAGTTCGACGACGAAACGCAGCGCTACATCACGCAGTCGCTCACCGACGTGGATCTTTTCTCCAGCTATGGGCTCACGCAGAAAGCCGTGGACCTGCTGGAAAAAGTTCTGCAGCGCGCGCCGGAGCACACCACGGTTCTCGAAAAGCTCCTCGACCTGCATCTGGGCGCGGGCAACGACCGCCGCACGGCCGAGCTCGCAGCACAGCTCGAGCAGATCTACACGTCTCGCGGCGATACGGCCCGTGCCGCGCGCTTCGCGGAGCTGGACCGCCGCTTTCAACGCGCCGCGCGCCTCACTGCCGAGGAAGCGCCGCCTTCGTCGCCGCCGGCTGCCGAGTTCGCCATCCCCTCTGTACCGGCCGAGGCTGCTCCGGAAGCCGCCGCCGAGCGGGCGCATGAAGTGGAAGCCAAACCGCAAGGCGACGCTGGCGTGCACGAAGTGGATCTCTCCGCAGAGTGGGCCGCGCTTTCGCAGTTGACCTCTGAGCCGGTCGCCGAAGTCGCGCCTCCCCCTCCCGTGGAAGCGGCGCCCGCAGAAGAGGTCACGCTCGCGCAGAACGAAGCGCCTGCCGCAGCCGCTGAACCCGCCGCCCCCGCCGAAGTGTTTGAATACGAACTGGAAGCCGTGCCTGCTGAGCAAGCCGCGGCTCCGCCCGTCCCGGAATCCGTCGCCGCGCAACCCCCCGCGCAGATGACCTCCGCGCAATTACTCAACGATCTCGTGGCGGAAGTGGACGACCTCGAGCTTGGTCCCGCCGCAACGAAGGAAGCCCCTGCTCCGGCGGCTCGCGCCGCCGCGCCGGCGCCCGGCAGCAGCGAATCCGTCGAGCAACTCAAGGAAGTGTTCAATGACTTCCGCCAACAGCTCGGCGAAATGGGCGCCGAAGAGGAAAAAGAGGACCTCGAGACGCACTACAACCTCGGCATCGCCTACCGTGAAATGGGCCTGCTGGAAGAAGCCATCGGCGAGTTTCAGAAAGTGGGCAAGGCCGTGCAGTCCGGACAGCCGTTCCGGTACGCCATGCAGTGCTTCACTCTGCTGGGCCTTTCGTTCATGGACAAGGGCCAGGCCAATATCGCCGCCATGTGGTACGAGCGCGCATTGCAAACGTCCGGCCTGGACCAGGAATCCGTGATGGCCCTGCGCTACGACCTGGGCGTCGCACAGGAGCTCGCCGGCACCATTCCGGCGGCGCTGGAAAGTTTCACCCAGGTCTATGCCATGAACATCGACTACCGGGACGTCGCGGAACGCATCGCATCTCTCCAAAAGCGCCGTTGAGCCGCCAACCCCTGATGAATCGCATGCTCCGCGTCCTGACGGTCTTGCTGTGCTTCGAGCTCGGCGTGATTCTTATGCTGATTCCGTGGTCGCCCGTCTGGGAACGCAATTTTTTTCTGGACCGCTATCCACAGTTGATCCCCGTGCTGCTCAACTCCTATCTCCGCGGCGCTATCAGCGGCCTGGGCCTGCTGGACATCTGGATCGCCGCCGGCTTGATCCGCCGCCGCAGCCCCGCGCGCCCTGCTGCGACCTGATCGGAAATGGCCCCACTACTCTGTTACGTGACCAACCGCGCCGCGCTTCCCACGCCGGAAACCGATGCGCTTCTCGCCGCGGTCCGCCGCGCCGTGGCCGCGGGAGTAGACTGGATTCAGATCCGCGAAAAAGATCTTTCAGGCCGCACCCTAGCTGCGCTGGCGCGCGACGCCGTCACTGCCGCCGGCGGTTCTTCCACGCGTGTTGTCGTCAACGGCCGACTGGACGTGGCGCTTGCCGCTCATGCGGCCGGTGTTCACCTGGGCGGCGATGCGCTTCCTCTCGCGGATGTAGCGGCGTGGTGCGCACAACAAGTGCCGGGATTTGCAGCGCGCAACGTGAGACGGGATTCTGATGATCCGGGTGCCGGCCTCCCTCGGCTGCGCTCGGGACAAGTTTCGGCCGACGCTACATCTTTTCTCCTTGGCGCATCGTGCCACTCGCTCGCCGAAGCGCAAGCGGCGGAACGCCATGGCGCGCACTACATCAGCTTCGGCCCGGTTTACTCCACGCCGTCCAAATCGCAGTTCGGCCCGCCGCAGGGTCCGGCACGCCTCGCAGAGGTTTGCCGCACGGTGTGCATTCCCGTGGTGGCCGTCGGCGGCGTCACGCTCGAAAACGCGCACGAATGCCTTCGCGCAGGCGCCGCAGGCATTGCCGCGATACGCTTGTTTCAGGAAAGTGAAGACCTTGCCGGGCTGGCGGGGACACTGCACGCCCTGTAGCGCGATGAGATTTCGGTGTGAATCGGTGCGCGGCGCCAGTACCGGTTCATTGCTGTGTCATGTGGAGAGCCAGCGGCCGACTGGCTGCCATTCCTCGACGTGGTCGCAGACGACCTTTGTCGCCGCGGTGATGGGGATTGCCAGCAGGAGTCCCATGCCGCCCCAGAACCAGCCCCAGAACAGCAGCGAAATAGTCACTGCCAGCGCGTTGAGGTGCACCTGTTTCCCGACGAGTTTGGGAATGAGCACGTTGATGGCGATCAAGTGAAAAAAAGTGATCATGAGCGCGATGCCGACGTAGGCGGCCCAGTTGGTGCCAAACTTCGTCAGGCCCACCACGAGCGGCGGCACCCAGGCCATCACCGTACCCAGGTACGGCACCAGGTTCATGACGCCCGAAGTGACGCCGAGCAGGAATGGGTTTTCCAGGCCGATGACGGCGAAGAAAATCCAGCTCGCCACGGATAGGATGGCCGCCACCAAGAGATTTCCCACGATGTAGCCGCGCAGCGTTTTGCTGAGGTCCTCGAGCGCTTCCTTGACGCCGGTGCGCTCGGTGGGCGGGAACAGTTGCATGGTCGCGTGCCAGATGTCCTGCTTCGCCGCCAGCATGAAAAAAACTAGAAACGGCACGAAGGACACCACCAGAAGCAACGTGTAAAGCGACCCCAGCCCGCGCAGTAAAAGTCCGCGAATCATGCTCGGCTCTTCCTGCTGCACCACCAGCCGGCCCGTTTGGTCCGTCGGCTGAATTCCTTTCAGCGCGTCCTCGATTTTCTTGATGCGCTCGTCCAACGCGGCAGAGACTCCGCTCAGGACCTTGCTGTATTCCGGCCAGTCATTGGCAAACGCGTCCACTTTGTCCCACACGACCAGTCCAAGCGCGACGACCAGGGAAGTGACCACCAGAAGCACGATCAGCGCCCCCACGCCGCGCGGCACGCGGAAGCGCTCCAGCCACTCCACGATGGGGTCCAGGAAATACGCCAGCAGGATGGAGACGAGCAGCGTGATGACCACCGCCGACGCGTAATTGAGGAACGCCAGCACAATTCCACCGGCGATAATGCGCTGGCTCGGGTTGCTCCGAGCATGGACGACCTGGATTGGGTTCGTGGACATTCCCGCCCGCTCTAGCGCGAAAAATGCCGCGCTGCTGTGATTCGCGCTCGGCGTACATTACCACACCCCGCGTTCGATTCCACCCTTGCCTCTGCTTGCTCCTCGCTGCTAACGTACAGGCCACGATGCTTCTTGCCGCCGAGCTTCCCTGGCAGAGTCTTTCGAGGATGGACTTGCGCGCGGCGGTGGACATCCTGATCATCGCGGTCTTTGTTTACTACGCCCTCTTGTTGCTGCGCGGCACGCGCGCAGCGCAGATGATGGTTGCGGTGATCCTCGTCGTCGTTTTTTTCTACGTGGCGCGGTGGGCACGCCTGGAGATGGTCGAATGGCTGCTGACCACGCTGCTGCCCTATTTCGCCATCGCTCTCATCGTGCTCTTCCAGCCGGAGATCCGCCGGGCGTTGGCCCGCGCCGGACGCAATCCTCTCTGGCGCCGCTTCTACGCGCCGGACCTCACGGAATCGCACGATGATGTGCTGCTGGCAACGCGCCATTTTTCGCAGAACAAGATCGGCGCGCTCGTTGTGTTTGAGCGCGAAGTGGGCCTGAAAACTTATATCGAAAGCGGTGTGCCTCTGGACGCCGCGCTCAGCTACGACCTGCTGGTTTCCATTTTTCGTCCCGGCTCGCCGCTGCACGACGGCGCGGCGATTCTCCAGGGCAACCGCGTGGCGGCCGCGGCATGCTTTCTTCCGCTTTCGCTAAACCCCATGATTACGACGCAGCTCGGCACGCGCCACCGCGCAGCGATCGGCGTGACGGAGGAAAGCGACGCCGTGGCCGTCGTGGTCTCCGAGCAGACCGGCGAAATCGCGCTGGCCACCGCCGGCGCCATCGAGCTGCACCTCACGCCCGAGTTGCTCGCCGAGCGTCTGGCCACGCTTTTCGCCGGCTATCGCCCGCACGTGGCGATTCCCGTGCGGCCGCAGGCGGTGCGGGAGTAGCCCATGCCCCTCATGCGCAACTGGATTCTCAACAACTGGCACCTGAAACTCTTCGCGCTGCTGGCGGCATTTCTGTTGTGGTCCACGTATACTTCGGAGCCCGCGGCGGAAATCGCTTACGTCGTGCCCCTCGAGTTCCGCAACGTGCCCGCACAGCTCGAACTCTCCGGAGACATTCCCACGCAGGTCCGCCTGCGCGTGCGCGGAAGGTCCGCGCTGCTGCGCCGGCTTTCGCCCGCCGACCTCGGCGTCACCGTGGACCTGGCCGGCTCGCATCCGGGCGAAATCGTCGTGCGTCTCACGCCGGACATGGTGGAGACACCGTACGGCGCCACCGTGGTGCGCATCGCACCCGCGGATTTCCGGCTGTCCCTCGTCTTCCGCAAGTAGCGCAGCGTTTTACAACCGATTCTCGCCGTGCACCTTCTTGGCTCTCCGATTTCTCCTGCGTTTGACTGCTGCGCTTAACTCACTATGTTAAAATTCACAATTCCGCTGCCCCGGCGGACACACCTGCATGGCGAAACATCTTTTTGGAACGGACGGCGTCCGCGGCATCCCCGGCGAGTACCCGCTGGACGACGCCACCATTTGCGCGATCGGCCGCGCGCTCGGCGACTACCTGCGCTCGACCGGCGCGGAGAAACGAGTGCTGCTGGGTATGGACACGCGCGAGTCCGGCATGCTCATCGTAGCCAAGCTGATCCGCGGACTCGCGGAGGCGGGCTCGCTTCCGGTTTTTGCCGGCGTGATCACCACGCCCGGCGTCGCATGCATGGTCCGCGAGCGCGGCTTCGCCGCCGGCATGGTCGTCTCCGCCTCGCACAATCCCTGGCACGACAACGGCATCAAACTCATTTCTTCGAGCGGCATGAAGTTTCCGGACGAGATTGAGGCGCGCATGGAACGCGACATCCTCCTGCACCGCCAGAGCATCCCCGGCCAGCCCGTTGTGTCTGCGGCGCTTTCCGTCGAGCGCGATCTCGATCTCGCGTATCTCGCTTTCTTGCGCGGGCGCGCTATTCCCGGCGCATTGCTTGAAAAATTGCGCATCGTTCTGGATTGCGCCAACGGCGCGGCATCCGAGCTCGCTCCGTCGCTCTTCCGCTCGCTGGGCGCGGAAGTCATCGCCATCCACGACCGCCCGGACGGGCGCAACATCAACGCGGGCTGCGGCGCGCTCCATCCGGAAAGCATGCAGACAAGAGTGGTGGATGTGGGCGCGCACCTCGGCGTGGCCTTCGACGGCGATGCCGACCGCGCGATGTTTTCCACGGCAGCGGGAAACCTCGTTAATGGCGACGGGGTGCTGCTGGCCCTGGCGCGTTATTTCAAGTCGAATGGAATGCTGAAAGGGCCGGCGGTGGTCGGCACCACCATGGCCAACCTCGGGCTCGAGCGCGTGCTGGCGAAGGACGGGTTGAAGCTTGCGCGCGTGCCGGTGGGCGACCGCTACGTGCTGGAAGAGATGATTCGCTCGGGCGCGAACCTCGGCGGAGAGCAGTCCGGGCACATCATCCTGCTGGACGATTCCACCACCGGCGACGGCATGCTCACCGCGCTGAAAATCGCGTGCCTGGTGAATCTATATGGGCCGCTCGAAAAATTGGTTGAAGGCCTGAAAATTTTTCCCCAGACCATCGTCAACGTGAAAGTTTCCCAGAAACCTCCTCTCGAGTCGTTGCCGGAAGTGTCGCGGCTGCTCTCGGAAGCGGAGCGCGCGCTGGGCGACGCCGGACGCGTCGTACTGCGCTACTCCGGCACCGAGCCGCTCGCGCGCGTGATGGTCGAAGCCGAAACGCAGGCCGACGTGGATCGCTGGTCGCAGGCTCTCGCCTCCGCGCTGCGCGCCGCCATCGGCGCGTAGCGCAGGTTCCCGAAGCCTCGGGACTGCCTGTCCGCAGCCACTTGTATTTTCCGCTGCAACCTGCTATTTCGCTTATGTCTTCCTTTCCTAGTAAACACGCGGGAGGTTTCGAGCGTGCGCAAATTCGCTTTCACAATCTTTGCGTTGGCGCTTCTGTTTTCGCCTGCTGCGGCGGCCCAACAACCGCCAACTCCGCCAAAAGGCGGCGCTGCTTCTCCTGTTGCTGTTCCTGCTTACCCCGATTCGCCGGACGGCCTGAGAAACCTTGTGTCGGCGATGGTCGAGGCCACCAAGATCAACAACCAGAAAACTCTGGCCGCTTACGCGGAGTCTCTGCGCCTGCCGGATCCGGATGCATGGTTCAAGGACACTTTTGGCGAGGTGCTGGGAACGCAGATTGCCGAATCACATGGCGCCCTTCGCGAACGCCTCCACGTGTCGCTATTTGAAGGACTCTCCGGCATCCTGAACGACCAGTTCGCCGATTTCACGATCCAGCGATTCGAAAAGCCGTGCGAGCCGGCAACGGACAAAACGTTTTACACCGTCCTACTGATGCGACGCCAGCACGTCCCGCTCTATCTGGCGAAATTCACCAAGCCCCATGAGTCGCGCATACGCATCATGGGCTTCTTCGCGTATGTGAATGGAGCCTTCCGGTATTTGGGGATTATTCGCGTGGAGCAGTTGCGCGCCCTGCCCGGTTCAAAGGTTATCCGCCAGGGCGGAAACGTCCAACAGGCCAAGCTCGTGAACATTGTTCGCCCACACTATCCCGAAGCCGCAAGGGATAACCACATTCAGGGAACCATTCGTTTGTACGCACTTGTAAGTGCCGACGGCACGATTGGCGCACTACAAGTGATCGACGGTTCTTGCCTTCTCGCTGAGGCAGCCGTCAAAGCGGTCAACCAGTGGCGCTATAATCCCACCCTGCTCAACGGCGAGCCTGTCCACGTCATGACGACAATTGATGTCGTTTTCACTCTCGGGCCGTAAATGAAACCTCCAGGGCACGAGATATCGTGCCCCTACAGGCTGCCCTGAGACCTCCCTGGCTGGACCTGGTCCTACAAAATCGCGGGAACTTTTTCGTCCCTTTCGACATTACAGGTATGGAAGCCAAACGCGTGGCGCAAGGAAATGCGGCGCGAAACGTACTACCAGGTAGCACAGGCTTTCCCGGAGCTTCGGGGGCCTGAGTCCTTTGCGGACGGGACGGCCCCTGTAGCACAGGCTAGCAGCCTGTGCTGCCTGCAGGCGGCGCAACGTTAGAGATCATGACGACTGACGAACAACTCTTGGAGGAGTTCCAGCGCGGCTCGCGCGAGGCGTTCGCGGAACTCTTCCGCCGCTACCGCGACAAAATGTACGGCTTCTTCCGGCGTCGCACGGCCAACCCGGCGCGCGCCGAAGAACTGGCGCAGGAAACGTTTCTCGCCGCGCTGAAGGCGGCGCCGCGCTTCGAACCGCGCGCGTTGGTGCGCACATGGCTTTTCGGCATCGCCATGAATCTGCTGATGGCCGACCGCCGAAAATCGCGCGCGGATGTGGCGCAGCCAATCGTGGCTGGTCCTTTTGAAGCCGACACATCGCCCGCGCCCGGAGGCGATCCCGCGGCGGCACTGTGGGTCCGCGAAGCCCTCATGCAGCTCGACGACGAGCGCCGCGAAATTCTCCTGCTGCGCGAGTACGAGCAGTTGAGCTACGCAGAAATTGCAGCGCTGCTCTCGTTGCCGGTGAACACGGTGCGATCGAGGCTGTTCCGCGCGCGCATGGCGCTCAAGGATTTGCTGGTGCCGCAGTCCCGCAGCCTGGGGACACGCGATCGCGCGGTGATGTAAGGATCTGGTGAAACGCAAATGAATCGCACAACGCATCCTATCGAACGCGAAGAGCTGATGGCCTGGCTCGACGGCGAACTTTCCGCCGACCGCGCCGCCAGCGTCGCCGTGCACGTCAAGACCTGCGACGAGTGTCTGTCCCTCGTTGAAGAATTTCGCCGTGTCTCCGCGCAACTTGCCGCGTGGCAGGTGGAGCCCGCGCCCGCCTCGCTCGACGCAAGCGTGAGCAACGCCCTGCAACAAACACCGCAGAAGGATGTGCTTTCCGCTCTCTCGCCCAAGCGCCGATACATTTTCCCAACCTGGGCTTGGCAGCTTGGCGGGGTCTGTGCGCTACTGCTGCTCATCGCGGCAATTTCCCTTCCCAATCTGCTCCGCTCGCGCATTGGGGCCAACCTCACTTCGGAGAGAAGGGTGGATCTCGAAACGCCCACGATTTCACCTGCGATTTCCGCCGGTGCGTCGCAAGGTGGCCGGGGCGAATCGAGCGTACCTTCGCCGTCCGGCCCGATGATTATCCGCTCGGCCACGTTGGTGGTGGTCGCCAAAGAATTCGACGAGGCCCGCGCTGCGTTCGAGCGGCTGCTGCGGCAACAAGGCGGTTATGTCGCGCAGCTTTCCATCACCGGGCAGGGCGGCAGGGCGCGAGTGCTCACGGCGACGCTGCGCGTTCCCGCCGACCGCATGGATGCGCTGTTCGCGGAACTGAAGAAAATCGGCCGCGTGGAAAGTGAAGGGCAGACCGGCGAGGAAGTGACGCAGCAGTTCATTGATCTCGTCGCGCGGCTGAAGAATGCGCGCGTCACCGAGCAGCGCCTGGCGCAAATCCTTGCGCAGCGTACGGGCAAGGTGGCGGACGTGCTCGAAGTGGAACGCGAAATTGCGCGCGTGCGCGGCGAAATCGAGCGCATGGAAGCGCAGCGCAAGACGATGGAGAACCAGGTGGCCTTCGCTTCCGTGAAGTTCGAGCTGCGCGAAGAGTACCAGGCGGAGATGAACGTCGCGCCGCCCTCGACCTCGACGCGGCTGCGCAACGCTGCTGTAGAGGGCTACAAGTCCGCCGTGGAAAACGCAATCGGGCTGGCCGAATTCCTGCTGAATGCCGGGCCCACGCTGCTGCTGTGGGGACTGATCTTCTTCTGGCCGGCGCGTTTGCTGTGGAGACATTTCCGCCGCGCCGCGGCGTAGCACTGACGGCCTGGCAGGCAGGGCTTTCGCGTCACATTATCGGCAAACCGTTCTGCTATCTCCAAAACACTGTAGATGCCGGATGCTTTTCGTGTGAGAAACAGTAGGCTCAGCAATAAGGCCGCAATCGTAAGCCGCAGCAATGCCTCTATCTCGTGCAATTACAATGGCCTGGGGAAAAGCTTGATTCACTTGGCCCCTGGCACAACAGTTGCTCTCTGTTCAGTGCTGTCTCTGATTCCCGGGGTGGTTCCGGTCCCTCGCCATGGAACCGGAACTTGTGGGGATAGAGCGATGCGGGGGTCTCTTAGCGAGGCCCCCTTTTTATTTTCAATTCTGACACTCCGCCCAACGATCCGCCCGCGACTTAACAACAATTGCGCATTCACTCCGGCGAAGAGCATTCCTCGCACGACATCTGAATCTGGCTGAGCACGCCCAGAATTTCTCCGGCTTGCGGCAGCGCGTCTTCGTGCGGTCCGCTCCACTGCGCACACAGCTCGCCGTAGCGGTCGGTGACGAACACGCCCACGCGGTCCTGGCCCGCGGGGCCGAATGCGTCTGCTCCCAGATACGCGCGCTGCGATTTTCCGCTCACGTCCGCGGCCACAACAATTTGCGCCGGAAAATTTCCGCCCACTGAGATCGTCTCCGAAAAAACGACCAGGGCCACGGCTTCGCGCGCGCGGAGTTGTGCGGCCTGTTCGCTCAGGCGCTCGAGAAAATCCACGCATCGCCGGCAGCCGGCGTGCAAAAAAACGATGGCCAGCGCGCGCTTCTGCTTGAAGTCCCACGCCTGCACGACGCGGCCATCGGCGCACCGCGCGGTCACAGGAGGAATCAGTTGTCGAACCCGAAGCATGGCAGAATGTTCACCGGAGCGGATTGCGTCACGATTCCTCGCGACGCAGCTTGAACACGATGGCTCAACTCCTGCGATTTCTAAAAAAACACCGGCTAATCATATCATTCGGGTTTCTTGTCGTCGTGCTGCTCTTCTTCATCGTTCAGCCGTTTCTTGCTGTTCGTTTGGTGGAACGGCTTTTCCCGCGCATCGTCTGGCGCATCGAAACGCAGGAGCCGCTCATTGCGATTACCTTTGACGACGGCCCGGATCCCATCTACACGCCGCAAGTATTGAATATGCTCGCCCGGCACAAAGCCCACGCCACGTTCTTTCTGATTGGCGAGCGCGCCCGCCGCTATCCTGAAATTGTCTCGGCCATCCGTGCCGCCGGGCACGAAATCGGCAACCACACCGACTCGCATGGCGGCACGCTTTTTTCTTCACAGAGCCACTTTGAAGAGAGCCTGCTTCGCGCCGAAGTAACGCTGGGCCTGCGAAAGGCAAAATTTTTGCGGCCGGGAGGCGGTTGGATTCGTCCCGCTCAACTGGACTTTGCCGCGCAACGTGGCTACACCATCGTTCTCGGTTCCGCATATGCATATGATCCGTACAGGCCGCCAAGCCGGTACATCGCCTGGGTCATCTCCAAAAACCTGCGCGCAGGCGTGATTGTTATCCTGCACGATTCCGGCGGCGACCGTTCCGCCACCGTTGCTGCACTGGAATCGATTCTCACAGCGGCAGAGAGCAAGCGGCTGCGCTGCGTCACATTGTCGAATCTGATTTCAGAAGGCAGGAAGCAGCCCACCGGGTCGCTTCCAACGCGGCCCTAGGTTTGTCTTGCCGAGCAAGCGCAGGCGAATGCGTCGTCATTGGCCGCACGCAGTTATTGGGCTTGTTCCAACCGCGTGGCTTCCTCGCGGATGCGCTGCCAAGCGCGTGCGACGTGTCGCTCTTCGGTGTACGTCTGACCCACACAGAGGCGCAGCGTGAGCCGGTCGCGAAGGCGTGTGTGCGTCAAATACAGATCGCCGCTTTGATTCAGACGGTCCATGAGGGCCTGGTTCAGTTGATCGCCGCCGCGATGACGGAAACAGACCAGATTCAGCGGCGCGGGCGCGCCCAATTCGAAGCGCGCGTCCTCGCGCACCCACGCAGCAAACTGCTGCGCCAGCTCGACGTGCCGCCGGACGTGATGCCGCAGGCCCTCCGCGCCATAGTGGCGGATGACGAACCAGAGCTTGAGCGCGCGGAAGCGGCGGCCAAGCGGAATCTGCCAGTCGCGATAATCTGTCACCGCGCCGGATTCCGTGGCCAGGTTGCGCAAGTATTCGGGAAGAATGCTCAGCGTGCGGATGAGCGTCTTGCGGTCCGCGACGTAGAAGCAGTCGCAATCGAAATTGGTGAACATCCACTTATGCGGGTTGAAGCAGTAGCTATCGGCGAACTCGAGGCCGTCGTGGATGTGCCGGAACTCCGGGCAGAGCGCGGCGGTGCCGGACATGGCTGCGTCCACATGCAGCCAGAGGCTTTGCTCGCGGCAGATTTTTCCGATCGCGAGGACCGGGTCCATCGCATTTGACGAGCTGGAGCCCAGCGTCGCGCAGACGAAGAACGGAACAAGTCCCGCGCGGCGGTCTTGCTCGATGTGTTGTGCCAGGAGGTCCGCGCGCATGGCGAAATTTTCATCCACGTCGATCAGGCGCAGGTTGTTCCGGCCAATCCCGGCGATCATCACCGCCTTTTCGATGGAGGAGTGTGCCTGCGAAGAGGTGTAGGCCACCAAGCCTGCGCCGCCGCCGCACTCGTTGACGGCAAACGACGTGGCGCGCTCCCGCGCGGCAAGGAGAGCGCAGAGTGACGCGCTCGAAGCCGTGTCCTGGATTACGCCGCCGCCTGCGCCAGTGGAGAGAAATCTTTCCGGCAGGCCGAGCATGCCGACGAGCCAGTCGAGCACGTGAGTTTCGAGTTCCGTGCAGGCCGGGCTGGTGGCCCACAGCATCCCCTGCACGCCGAGTCCCGCGGAAAGCAGCTCACCGAGAATGGCCGGGGCAGAGGCGTTGGCGGGAAAGAAGGCGAAAAAATTGGGCGATTGCCAGTGCGTGACGCCGGGGAGGATCAGCTTCTCGACGTCCTGCAAAATCGCGTCAAAAGTTTCCCCGCGCTCGGGCGGCGCGGCGGGAAGCGAGGCGCGAATTTCTCCCGGCTGCACGCGCGACAGGACGGGGAAGGATTCGACGCGCGCCTGGTAGTCCGCAATCCAGTCCACTACCGCGCGTCCCCAGCGGCGGAATTCATCCGGGGTCATGTGAAAATTTTTCGGGTCAGACACCGCGCCTCCTGCACAACGCGACATCCCGGCCAAATGGGACGGGGTGATTATATGGAGTTCGCGGCGCGCGCTCCAGCCGTTCGGGAGCGCCGTAAGCCACACCGACGCGAATGTGCCCGGCAACAATTGAAAAGGCCCCGCCGTTTCGGGGGGCCTTTTCGCTGCACTGCGGGGGTGGACGCTTGTTTCGAAAACCGGGCGGAGCTGAAGCCCGCCCCTACAGAATTAGCCGGCTGGAAGCCAACAGCACATTAGCTGCAACCGGAAGTTTCGCCGCAATTGCCGCACTTGTAGCAGGAACCGCTGCGGGTCATCAGGCTGCCGCACGTAGCGCAGGTGGGCGCGTCGTCAATGGCCGCAAGCGGGCGCGGCATGTCCACCGGATGCGACGGGTTGATCGCCTTGATGGCCGGACCAAGCTCCGGCGGCAGGAACAGCGGCGCCGGCGATTCTCCGTTGGTGATGTCCCGCGCCACCAGGTAATCCCGCGAGATGAATTTCCCGCCGAGCCATCGCGCGATGTAGTCCAGCACAGACTTCGCGTACGGGATGTCCGGGTTGCCGGTGAAACCCGAAGGCTCAAACCGCGTGTGGATGAATTTGTCGATCATGGCCTTCATGGGCACGCCGTATTGCAGCGCGATGGACACGGAGAGCGCGAAGCCATCCATGATCCCCGAAAGCGTGGAGCCTTCTTTGGCCATCTTGATAAAGATTTCGCCGGGCCCGCCATCGTCGTACATGCCGACGGTCAGGTAGCCCTCATGGCCGCCCACGCTGAACTTGTGGGTGATGGAGCGCCGCTCGGTGGGCAGCTTGCGGCGTTGTGCGTTCTTGAACAGTTCCAACTGCGGCACCGGCGCTTCCGCTTTTTTCTCGTCTTTCTTCACGCCAGCGGACATCAGCGGCTGGCTCTTCTTCGAGTTGTCGCGGTAGATGGCCACGGCCTTCAGCCCCAGCTTCCAGGACTCTACGTAAGCCTGCATCACTTCGTCCACCGTGGATTCTTCCGGCATATTGATCGTCTTGCTGATCGCGCCGGAAAGGAACGGCTGCGCCGCGGCCATCATGCGCAGGTGCCCGCGCCAGGAAATCGATCGCGCCCCGCCCATCGGCGTCAGCGAGCAATCGAATACCGGCAGGTGCTCCGGCTTCAGCGCCGGCGCACCTTCGATGGTGCCTTCCTTGTCGATGTAGGTGACGATGGCGTTCATTTCCTCGGGCGAATAGCCGAGCTTCATGAGCGCCTGCGGCACCGTATTGTTCACGATCTTGATCACGCCACCGCCGACCAGCCGCTTGTATTTCACCAGCGCCAGATCCGGCTCGATGCCGGTGGTGTCGCAATCCATCATGAAGCCAATGGTGCCGGTGGGTGCCAACACGGTCACTTGCGAATTGCGGTAGCCGAACTTTTCGCCGTGGGCCAGCGCATGATCCCACGACTCCTGCGCCGCGCGCAGCAATTGCGGCTGCACATTTTCCGCTTTGATGGCCCGCAGAGCGTCGCGGTGCATGCGCATCACGTCCAGCATGGGATCGCGGTTCGTTGCAAACGCCTTGAACGGCCCCAGCCGCTCCGCCATGCGCGCGGATTGCAGGTGCGCTTCGCCGTGCATCAGCGCGGTGATGGCCCCGCAAACGTCGCGGGCCGCATCGGAATCGTAGGGCAGCGCGAGCGACATCAGCAGCGCGCCGAGATTGGCGTAGCCCAGACCGAGCGGGCGGAAGTCGAAGCTGTTCTGGGTGATTTTTTCCGTGGGGTAGCTGGCGTTATCCACGAAGATTTCCTGCGCGGTGATGGTGACGTCCACCGCGTGGCGGAATCCTTCCACGTCGAATGTGCCATTGGGCTCAAGGAATTTCTGGAGGTTCAGCGAGGCCAGATTGCACGCCGTGTCGTCGAGGAACATGTACTCCGAGCACGGGTTCGAGGCGTTAATGCGAGCGGTGTTCTTGCAGGTGTGCCAGCGGTTCACCGTGGTGTCGTACTGCATGCCCGGGTCGCCGCAGTGCCACGCGGAATCGGACACTTTTTTCAGAAGGTCCCGCGCCGTATATTTCTTGTGGGGCTGCCCGTCGTTCACGTTTTTCGTCCACCAGTCGCGGTCTTCCTCCACGGCGCGCATGAACTCGTCCGTGACGCGCACAGAATGGTTGGCGTTCTGGTAGAAAATCGAGCTGTAAGCCTCGCCGTCAATCGAAGGGTCGTATCCCGCTTCGATCAGGCGGTGCGCCTTCTGCTCTTCGCGCATCTTGCAGTCGATGAATTCGATGATGTCCGGGTGGTCCACATTCAAGATGACCATCTTCGCCGCGCGGCGCGTCTTTCCGCCGCTTTTGATCACGCCGGCGAACGCGTCAAACCCCTTCATGAAGCTCAAGGGCCCGGAGGCGGTGCCGCCGCCGGAAAGCGTCTCGTGACTGCCGCGGAGGCTGGAGAAATTCGTGCCCGTGCCGGAGCCCCACTTGAAGAGCATGCCCTCGGTCTTGGCCAGGTTCATGATCGAAACCATGTCGTCCTTCACCGAGTTGATGAAGCAGGCGGAGCACTGCGGCTTGGGCTGCACGCCGACGTTGAACCACACCGGCGAATTGAAGGCCATCTTCTGCTCCACGAGCAAATGAGTCAGCTCGTCACGGAAAATGTCGCGCGCCTGCGGCGTGGCGAAGTAGCCGCTCTGCTCGCCCCAGTGCACGGTGGTCGCCACCACGCGGCTGATCAACTGGCGAACGGAGCCTTCACGCTCAGACGTCCCCGGCTTGCCGTGAAAATATTTGGAGGCCACGATGTTGGTGGCCGTCTGCGACCAGCTTCTGGGCACTTCGACATCTTCCTGCTTGAAGATCACGACGCCCTTCTCGCTGCCGATCTGGGCGGTGCGCTTTTCCCATTCCAATTTGTCGAACGGGTGCGTCTTGCCGTCCGTGAAGTACCGCCGGAACTCCAGTCCGGTTTTGCGTTTTGTTTCCTGCGTTGTGCTGGTCTTGACTTCCACGTCTTTCACGCTGGCCTTTCCCTGCATTACCGCTCGCGCCGTTCTTGCTTCCGCCATTGTCTGCCTCCGCGCTGACAGTCTCTCTGGCGGGCTCCCGGGGTGTGGGGGAACCCTTCCATTTTACTACTTCTATGCTGCGGCGTCCGATTCTCCGGCGGACGCTGACTGATTCGGGAAACGCTTATCCGCGCCGTCACAGCCATGCTGGCCGGCCCAACCCCGCCTCAAAGTGAGAAAGAATCTTCCCGCGCGGCGGTGCGTCCGCTGAAGACTTTCCGCGAACCTGAAGACGACCGCCGATGAAAGCCCCGGAGCCGAAGCTTCGCCCCGTGGGCGGAGATTCCTCCCCTATTGTTTCGATTTTGCGGGTCCGGTCTTCGTGGTGTCTGAGTACTGGCTGGGCCATGGACCCGGAACCACGTCTCCCGAAGCTGGAAGCGCAGTATAAGCACTGTGGAAAACTTGTCAAGGGCTAAAACAACAAAATCTAGAGGTCGTGGCACGAAAGAGTCTACATCTTGTGGTGTCCATTCCAGCCAACTTCATCTTGTTTTCCGCCTTTTCTGCCGAATGGTCCGCAGCAATATGGAGCCCCGCATCGAGATTCGCGCCCACTGCGCGCCCCGCAGCGCTACCGCCGGTGGGCTCGAATGAAAACGTCAATATTGTCGGGACGGTCGTTGCTGTAGAAGAGATGAATGCGGCCGTCGGAGAGCTGCGTGACCACGGCGGGAATGGAGTTCGCGGTCACCGTCCAACCATCCGGCAGTACAACCGCATTTTGCGGACGGCCGAAGCTGCGGTCCCATACCAACTCATCCCCAGCGAGCAGGTAGCGGTTCGCATCGGTGTACGTTTCTTCGATGCGCAGCCGCACCGACTGGCCTTTCTTCACCGCGGGAAACCAGATGACCACGATTTCCGTTTCTGGTGAAATTGGCTCGTCCACTTTGATTCCGCGCTTGGCAGCTTCTGCGCCTTTCAGCGTTTCCACTTTCAACGACTCGCCGGTATCGAGGAATTTCGCCGACGGATTCGAGACCGTGCTGCCGGTGCGCACCACGTTCAGGTAGCGGTCCATGCCTTCGCGCGTTTCCGTGTAGTCGTGATAGAGACGAAACGCGTGGGTTTCCGGCTGCTGGAGGAAATACACGATTTCGCGATCTTGGAATGCGCGCTCAGGAAATGTGAAATTCACGCGCGCAAACGGAGGGTGTGGAGCGGATGTGCCCGCATAACCCCAGGGCTGAGGAGCAGGAGTTGGTACAGTTCGCGCTTCCGTTTTCTTCTCCGGCAGGCGGCGCGCTTCGACGCGGTAGGGAACAGCGGCCGGGCCCGGATTCATGAAGCTGACACGGATGCGTCCGTCGGCCTCCGTGCGAATTTGCGAAGGATAATTGCACGCGATAAGTTCGTAGCCTGCCGGCAGCACGACGGAATTGCGCTTGATGCCGAGCGAGCGCGCGAAAACGATTTTGTCTCCGTCGCGGAAGTAGCTGGCGGCGTCCTTGTAGGTCTTGTCGATGCGCATGCGCGCTTCGCCGCCTGCGGGCACGGGCCGCGCCAGCTTTACCTGGAGGAATTCATCCTCTGCCGCCGCGCGAGGAAGGCCATTTTCACGCGCCACGTCGCCCTTCACCACTTTCCACTCAAGAGGCGCGCCGGTCATCAAGTCGGTTACTCCGTGGATGATGTGCTCACTGCCTTTGCGCAGGCCGTTGTAATAGAAAGTGGCGCCGAGCGCGGTGGCGGTGACGTCGTAGTAGATGCGAAAGCTCTGCGTTTCCGGCGCGAGCAGTTCGTAGCGCGTGTATTCGTCGTCCTCGGTTTGCGTAGGAGTCTGTACCGGTGCCTGCGCGCGCATAAGAGCGGTCTGGCTCAGAATCGCAAGAACAAGAATCACGCCGAAGCATTTTAGGCTTTTATGTTGGGAAAGTGTTTTGCCGATCATGTGCGCGTCCGGCTCAATGCGCGCATCTTAGGACGCCGCTCCGCCGCCGTCAACGCGCCTGTGGTACCTGCTCCCAGCGCGCACGTCTCTTTGTTGCACAATTCCCGGCCGTCAAGGCAGCGAAAATTCTTTGAACGTTGCAACCTTCAATTACTTCCTCCAAACTCTTTCTTGAAGTTCTCCCATTCCTTTTTCATGCCCGCCAGCAGCTTCACGAAGGCAGGGTGTTTTCGGATGGCCGCGAAGTGCGGATCGTCGCGGAAGAGCGGGTAATTCGGCAGGCCCGTTTGGTTTGCCTTGCGCAATAACGAAACGGCCTTCGCCGCCTTTCCGAGCAAGGCGTAGGTGGAAGCGGCGTTGTGGAGCGTGTGATGAGAATGCGATAACCCTCCGCCGCCAGTCAGGGCTCGCTGAACGATTTGTTCCGCCTTGCGCGCCTCGCCGCGCTTGGCCCACAACAGAGCTTCGCAGGCAATCAACAGTGGGTCGGCCGGAAAGACCTGCATCGAGTCGCGGATTCTTTCCGCCGCCCGATCCAGTTGCCCGCTGTAGAGCAAGTCGGAGGGAGAAAAAAGATTGGCCCACAGGTTGGCGGGGTCCACCGCGAGTGCACGCAGGTTGTATTCCCGTGCTTCTTCGTAGTCTCCGCGATAAAGCGAATTCTGAGCGAGGAAAACGAGAGTGAATGCGTCATCGGGATTTGTGACGAGTGCTTCCGTGAGGCCCTCTTTCGCTTCCTCGTAGAGACCAACGTGAAAGAAAATGCAGCCTTGCCAGGTCAAGGCCTGATGTGAGCCGGGGTTGAGGCCCAGGGCGTTGCTGAGGGCGCGCAATGCAGCGCGATTCTGGAATCCTTTGGCCGCACTCCACAGCACGAGGCCGCGCACACACTGGGCCTCCGCATTGTCCCGATCGAGCGCCAGGGCACGCCCCACCGCGCGCTCCGCCCGGCCGATCCAACCGGGCTTCGGCGCGAACCGGCTGGGTATCGGCTCAAACATGATGGCCATCAGCCGGCAGGCCTCGGCCAGGCGAGCCCAAGCGCCGGCGAACCGCGGATCGATCTTGGTTGCGTTTTCCAGCATCTCGATGGCGGTGCGCGTATCCCAGCGGGAACCGTGCGTCAGCCGCTCCGTCGCACGAAGATACAATTCATAGGCAACAGGGTTCTTGGTTGTTGGGGCTTGCTCGGCAGGCTCTGCGCCCGATTCGCGGACGCCGAGAGTTCGCGCCAGCGCTTCCGCAATCTTGTCCTGAAGGCCGAAGAGGTCGCTGATCTCGGAGTCCTGCTTGACCGAAATGAGCGAAGTGCCTTCCGAGGCCTTCCAGGCTTGCGCATGCACACGCAAGCGCTGGCCGAACCTCTGAATGCTGCCGTCCACGATCACCTGGACGTTTAGTTCCCTCGCGGCCAGCAGCGGATCCACGGACTGCTTGGAGTACCGCATCACGGTACTCGTGGGCCGGACGAGCAATTCCCCGCCCGCGCTCAACTGGTTGATCACCGCGTCCGCCAGAGCCACGCCCAGGTATTCGTCCTCCGGATTCGGCGTCAGCAGCGCGAACGGCAGCACGGCCACCGAACGCTTGCCCGCTGCTGCCGCCGCCAGCGCCGGACCGATTTCCAGCTCGCGCAAAAGATTGGTAAGGTCCGCCTGCAATTCCCGCGCGGATGGGTAGCGCTCCTCCGGCAGTTTTTCCAGCAGGCGCTGGACAATCCGCGCCAGTGCCGCCGGCGCGTGGGCAACTGCTCGCTCCAGCGGAATCTGCTTTTCGCGAAGAATCTGTCCCGCCAGGGCCGTTGGCGTCGGGCCCGGAAACGGCCGGTGCCCGGCCGCCATTTCGTACAGCGTCACGCCCAGCGCGAACAAGTCCGTGCGCGCGTCCGCCGACTGCCCGCGCAGGAGTTCCGGCGCCATGTACGCCAGCGTGCCCGTTATTTGAGAGTTGGAGTCTACTTCCTCTTCCGTGGCCGGCGACGTGCGCGATTTCGTCAGCGTCTGTTCAGCCGCTTGCCGCGCGATGCCGAAGTCCAGCAGCTTGACGCGCCCCTCCGGCGTGACGCTGATGTTTTCCGGCTTGATATCCCCGTGCACCACGCCTTGCGCGTGCGCCGCTCCCAGCGCTTCCGCCATCTGGATGCTCAGCCGCGCCACGACGCGCGGCTCCAGCGCGCCTTCCTTCACCATGGCCCGCAGTGTTTTCCCGGTGACCAGCTCCATCACCAGAAACAAGTGCTCGTTTTCCTCGCCGACCTCGTAGATCGTGGTGATGCCCGGATGGTTTAGCGCGGAGGCTGCGCGCGCCTCCGTCAGAATGCGTGCACGGCGCTCTTCCTGGCTGGCGATTTCCTGCGGCAGGACCTTCAGCGCAACGTCACGGCGCAGGCGCTCGTCGTGCGCGCGATACACCACGCCCATGCCTCCGCGCCCGAGTTGCGCGTCAATGCGGTAATGCGAGATTTTCTGTCCAATCATCGGGACCCTGCATACCGACTCGTTCCAGGCAGGCTCAGCCCTTCGTCGAGATGATTACCTGCTGGAGGACCGGCGGAATTTCATGTAGCGTGCTGGCCGCAAAGCCCGCATTGCGAAACATCTGTTCGAGTTCCGAAAACGTGTAGGCATCGCCGGAGGGCGTCGAAGCCAGCATGGTCAGCGAAAATCCGGCGGCCAGCGGCGGGGAAACGCGGTCCGCATGGGGGACGAACTCGAGTGTCACTGCGCGCCCGCCCGGCCTCAGCGCCGCGTGCACTTTGCGCAAAAGTTTTTCACACGTGGCGGCATCGAAGTGATGCAGGAAATTCGTCAGGAGGACAATGTCGTATCCCGTGCCGAACTCGACCTCAAACGCGCTGCCCGGCAGGGTATGGAAGCGCCCTTCCATGCCCGCCTTGCGGGCGTTTTCCTTGGCCAGTTCGAGGACGTTGGCCCAGTCCACTGCGAAAATTTCCGCATGTGGATTCATTCTTGCAAGGGTGATGCCGAAGGTGCCGTGACTTGCGGCGATATCAAGCACTTTCCATTTCTCGCCCTTCTCCGCACCCGCCAACCGCGCCATCTTTTCGGCCGGGAGGCCCGTGAGCGGCGCCATCCCTTTCGCAAACTCGATCCACATGGGATGCTCGGGCGCGAGCGAGCCTTCCCCGGCGATGGTGCCGCCCTTGCGAACCGCTTCGGCCAGGTTCTTAAAGCGGTCCGTGATCTGCGGCGAGCCGAGGAAAATGACCGCGGAAGTGATGCATGCCGGTGAGCGCCGGTCCAGAAAGACCGCCGAATCGGGCGTCAGCCGGTAGCGATCGCCTTCTTTCAGCAGGAAACCCAGAATCATCAGGTAATCGCAAAGAATGCGCATCCCGCGCGCCGATGCCTTGCAGCGCTCCGCCAGCGCCGCGACCGTCTCGTTTCCTTCGCCGACGGCGGTAAACACGTCCAGCTCAATCGCCGCCTTCAGCGCTTCCGTGCGCTGGTAAGCAGCCATGGTGTCGAAAAACAGCAGTGGAGATGGTTGTGCCGCCTGGACCCCTGTCGTCATGGGTCTCCTCTCGGAGCGATGAATTTGAATATGGCCTGAGCCTTCGGGATTCTAACTCAACTGGAGGGGACTCGCTCTCTGCATGGGAAATCCTCCTGGGAATTCACGCTGCGCGGGCCCAGGAGGAAAATTCGTTATTTAAGTCTCGGATTCTACTCGTAGCGCAACGCTTCGACCGGGTCCAAACGCGACGCTTTCATGGCTGGCCACACGCCGAAGACTAGTCCGACCGTTCCGGAGACGGCCAGCCCCATGACCACGGCCCACATGGGCACTGCCGTTTGCATCGACGTGGTCATGCGGACGATCTGCGAGATGCCGCCCCCGAACAGGATGCCCAAGGCGCCGCCCAGCCCGGTCAGGGCCACGGCTTCCATCAAGAACTGCGCGGTGATGTCCCGCCGGCGCGCGCCGATGGCCTTGCGCACTCCAATTTCGCGCGTGCGCTCCGTGACGCTGACGAGCATGATGTTCATCACGCCCACGCCGCCCACTAGCAGCCCGATCGAGCTGAGGACGATGGTCACCAGCGCGATCATCTTCACGATGTCATGGAATTGGTCCACGATCTGCTGCGAGGTCTCAATTCCGAAATTGTCCGGCGCGCTGTACGGCACGTTCCGCCGCCGCCGCAGGACGTCCCGCGCCTGGTCCACCGCCAGGTCCAGTTGCCCCGCCCGAGCCTGCACGCGGATGCCGTGCTCCTTGGCTGTTGGCGTAATTTTGTGGAAGGTCTCGTAGGGGATCACCACGCGCTTGTCTTCGTCGCTGTCGCCAAATCCGCCCTTGGGCTTTTCGAACACGCCGATCACTCGGAACACGCCGCCGTTCACCAGCACGTCTTTATCCAGCGGCGACACGTTGGGAAACAGGGTTTCCGCCACGCTTTGTCCGATCACCACCACGTTTTGCCGGTGGTGGTTTTCCGCGTCCACGAAGAAGCGTCCTTCCTTCAGGCCGGCGTTCGCGTACACGTTGACGAAGCTCGGAAACGTGCCCCGGAAATCCAGGCCCACCACTTCCGTGTCCTTGTAACGGATTTTGTTGTTCCCGTCGTTGTCCGGGAAGAGCGAAACGGCCACGGCGCGCACCGCGCTGCACTGCTCCTGGATCGCCCAGCCGTCGTCCGCCGTAAGCGGCTTGCGCATGCGCTCTTCTCTGGACATCCGCCCAAAGTGAATGCCGCTGCCGAATTTGGAGACGAACGCCGTATCCGCTCCGTAGCTCATGATCTGGTTCTGCACGGAGCGGTCAAATCCCACCAGCAGCGACGCCACGATGATGATCACGCCCACGCCGATCACCACGCCCAGCACCGTCAGGAAGCTACGCAGTTTGTGCGAGCGCAGCGTATCGAACGCCAGCTTGATGTTTTCTTTGTAGTCTTGGCGGACTTCAAATCCTGGAGACACTGGCGTCACTCCTTCTCGCGAACTGCTTCTCTTCAAACCTCAGCGCGTAGGGCTTCAATCGGATCCAGCCTCGAGGCCCGCACCGCCGGATAAATCCCAAAAAAAAGCCCCACCGTTGTGGAAAGCGTCAGCGCCGTCAGCACCGCCCACAGCGGCGTCAAGATAGGAAACCCTGTCGTCGCCGTCACCAGCATTCCCAGCCCCGCGGCCACAAAAATTCCCACCGCACCTCCGGCCGCCGCCATGATCGCTGACTCCACCAGGAATTGCATCACGATGTGCTTTCGTCGCGCCCCGAGCGATTTGCGGATGCCGATTTCCCGCGTGCGCTCCGTCACGCTGGCCAGCATGATGTTCATAATCACGATGCCGCCTACCACCATGAACACGCTGGTGAGTCCCACCGCGATGCGGAAAATATTTCCGCTGATTTCTTCCCACAGCCCAGTAATCGTCGACGAGCCCACAAATGCGAAATTGTCTGGATCGTTGTATTGCAGGTGGCGCCGGGAACGCATGATCATCCGCGCCTCGTCTTGCGTGGCATCGACCATCTCCGCGTTTCGCGCCTTCACGAAGATCAATACGGAATCGTCCGGACGGAAGAACGTCTTCAGGAAGGTGCCCAGCGGGATTTGCACGTAGCTGTCCTGCGACTGGCCCAGCACGCTGCCCTGCACCTTTCCCACGCCAATGATTTCGTAAACCTGCGGCCCTACGCGGATCGTTTTGCCGAGCGGATCCACCGTCGGAAAAAATTTCGCCACCAGGTCTGGTCCGATGAAACAGACCGGCGAGCGATGTTCGTCATCGGTTTCGTTCATGTAGCGGCCCTGGCCCACGGTGAAGTTGCGCATATCGGCGTAGTCCGGCGTGGCGCCGATCACGCGCACTTCTTCGATCAGATCGTTGCCGTAGCGCACGTCCTGCCGCGTAAAGGCCACTCCGGCAACCTTCTGCGAAAGCGTCATGGTGTCCCGCAGCAATTCGTAGTGTTCCAGCTTGATGGGCGGTCGCTTCCGCGCCTTGATGAACTCTTCGAAGCTGGTGATCACGCCGAAGCGATCCACGGCGAACACGCCCGCCCCCAGGTTGGCGATCTTTTCCGCTACGTAGCCGTTCATCCCCTCGACCGTGGAGATCACCAGCACCAGCGTGAACACCGCCAGGATGACTCCCAGCAGCGTCAGAAAGCTCCGCAGTTTGTGCGCGCGCAATGCGTCCAGCGCGAGCCACAGCGTCTCCTGGAACGCCACGCTCGTTGCCCGGCCCTTCTCTTGCCGTGACGACACTCCCCCTCCTGCGGGGCCCTTGTGAGCCATACCTAATAGACGCGCACGGCGCCCAAAATGTTCTCTCTCTTTGCGGGTTCTTTCTCTTTCGCCAATCCTTCTCCTCCTTTCTATACGTCGGCTGCACCTCTCGCATTACAATCCCTCGCATGAAACTTTCCCGCCGCCAGCTTTTCTTGGGCAGCGCTTCCGCCCTAGCGCTCAGCGCCTCCGGCTACAAACTCCTGCGCGGATTCGAGGACGAATCGTCACAGAAGATCCTGCAATCTCTCCCGACCGGCCTTCGCGGCACCGGGATCGACGTCCATGTGCACATCCTCGGCTCGGGCGCTGGGGGAACCGGCTGCTGGATGAACGACGACTTCCGCCGCAGCATTCAAGCCCGCGCCGGACTGTGGAATCTCCGGCTCTCGGTCGACCAGCCCGATCTCGACGCCCGCTATGTGGACTACCTCCTCGCCCGAATGAGAGGCGCCGGCTTCCTCAAGCAGGTCGTTGCTCTGGCGATGGACTACGTCTATTCAAGCCGGGGCGAACGCGATGCGGCCCGTACGCACTTCTTCACTCCCAACGACTACGTCGCGCACCTTGCCGCCGCGCATCCCGAATTCCTCTTCGGCGCTTCCATTCACCCGTACCGCGTGGATGCCCTCGATGAACTTGACCGCGTCGCTGCGCAGGGCGCTGTTCTTGTCAAATGGATTCCCAACGTCCACGGCATGGACCTCGCCGACCCGCGCTGCCGCGCCTTCTATCGCCGCCTCGCCGAGCACAAAATTGCGCTGCTCGTGCACTCCGGCGATGAGCAGGCCATGGCCATTGCCGGGCAGGAATTCGGCGACCCGCGCCGTCTCGCTGCGCCCCTCGATGCGGGTGTAACGGTCATCGCCGCGCACGTTGCCTCGCTCGGCTCCCGCGATGGCCGCACGAATTTCGAGCATCTCCTCGAAATGTTTCCACGCTGGCCCAATTTGTTCGCGGACACCTCTGCGCTCACGCTCTTCACGCGCTGGCGCGTCCTCCGCCGGGTTGCTGAGCATACGGAAATCCATTCGCGTCTCGTCCACGGTAGCGATTTTCCGCTCCCGCCCGCGGCTTCCTTATTTCTGGGTAGGATTTCGTTTGGTGACTGGTGCCGTGCCTGGCTTCGCGAGAATCCCTTCCGCCGTGACTTTCTCCTCAAACAGGCCTCTGGCCTCCCCGGTGAAATTTATCATCGCGGTTACGAAGTCCTCGCCCCGCGTCTCCATTAGCCGCTCATGGTTCGGACCATTCGTCCCCGCAATTTCTAACCGCTGCTGTACTCCGCAGCAAGCTTGGAGTAAAAGGAACATCTCCCGAATAGGGGAAGTCCCTAACTTTCCGCGCCGGCCCGCTGCGGCGTCTGTGAGGAGAACATGAAGCGACTTGTATCGGTTTCCCTATTGCTAGCCCTCGCCCTGTTGATGACCTGCGGCCCGGCGCGTGCACAGGCCGTCGCCCCGGCTGCGGCTCCGGCTGCTTCGTCCGCGCCCGGCCGCGATGAGGCGGTTCGCAGCTTCAGCGACGCCGCGGACAAGATCGTCCGCCTGGCGGAAGCCATGCCTGCTGAAAAATACACTTGGCGGCCGATGGAGGGCGTGCGCTCCGTGAGCGAAGTCTTCCTGCACGTAGCGGCCGGAAACTTCAGCATCCCGCGGCGCATCGGCGCGCAAGTTCCGGCCGGCATCCAGCTCAACGCGGAATTTGAAAAACAGACCACGGACAAGGCCAAGGTCATCGAGATCCTCAAGCAGGCCGTGGAGCATGCGCGCCAGGCCATGAACAATCTCGAGGATTATGACTTGAGTAAGACCTCTCCCTGGTTGGGCGGGAGACAGGCCACCTACCGCGAAATCATGTTTTTCATCGCCGGCCACAATCACGAGCATCTTGGGCAAGCCATTGCCTACGCGCGCATGAACCATGTCACTCCACCGTGGACCGAGGAAGCGCAGCAGCGACCGCAACAGGCGCCGCCCAAGAAGCAGCCATAGTTCTTTCCCACAGCAAAATCGCACAAACAAGGCGAGGGGCGATCCCGCACATTCGGATCGCCCCTTTGCTTTGAAACTCCGACGCTCTTCAGCCACCGGTGCAAATTTTGGTCGAAACGTGGCTTGCGGGCTTGACGGGAGCGAGCCACTTGTCACCGAACTAGTTTAGCTCGCCGGGAGCATCACCTGTGCAGCGCTCCAAATAACCCCAATGCAAGGGACAGCAGTCCACAAGAAAACAAGACAACACGAAGTCGTCGAGTCGCAGGGTAGATGGGCTTCTGACGAAGAGGCGGCATTCCGTAAGCGATACCTTTAGCCAAGAAACTCGCCAAGATCAAAACCAAGCCGACTGCGATCATTATGAAGTTATCGTACATTGCCAATAGGTCCCGTCCGCTACGGCTTTCTTCGCTTTTCCTTGAACAACTTTCCTTGCCGCACCGCTGCGCTGCCTTCCAATTCCAACAGGGCTTCCTTTCTCCACAGCCCGCCGCCGAAGCCGTGCAGCTTGCCGTCTCCGCCGATTACGCGATGGCACGGCACCACTACCGGCGCGGGATTCGTCGCGCATGCCCGGCCGGCTGCGCGCGCCGCTGCCAGCGGCAGTCCCACGCGGCGCGCCAATTCGCCATAGGTCAGCGTTTCGCCATACGGGATGGCGCAGAGCGCTCGCCACACTTGTAACTGGTGGTCCGTTCCTTCGAGGTCCAAAGGCACATCGAATGTTCTTCGCCGGCCCGAAAAATATTCCTGCAACTGCTTCACCGCCGCCGCCAGATGAGCCTGCGCCTCCGCGTCTCCTCGCGCCGGCTGGATTCTCCGCGCGTCGAATTCAATCCGCCACAGCCCGCGCGGCGTCGCGGCCACTCCCAGCATGCCGATGGGCGTCTTCACCCGCGCCGCCGCGATGGCTTTGTGCGTGGCCGGCGTCTCCGCTTCCGTCCTCTTTCGCCTCATTCCGTCACGCTCCTCATGTTAATTACTTGTGAAACAATTTCCAAATAGAATTGAACAGTAATCAGCCTTTAATGTATTAAAGGTGCTCACTTGCACTCCTGATTCTCCCACAGGACGCACATGCGCATCCGTACCTTTGACTACCGCCACGCTGAACTTATACTCACGCGCAAGTGTCACCTGAAGACGGAGTTCGCGTGCATCCTCAGCAGTCTCCAGATCGAGACCCGCAATTACCTCCGCTACTCTCAAATGTACAATCCCCACAGCCAGATTCAGCGCGCCTTCAAGGAGCGCGGCTGGTTTCCAGAGGCCGCGGCCAGCCCCCTCACCGGCGCACGCACTCGCTTCGACCTCTTCAAAGAAGGGGTGGCCATCGAAATTGAGACCTCCTCCCGGGAGTTTCTTTACCGCGACTACTTTCGCTTCATGCTCGCCGAGTCCCAGGGAATTCTCCGCGTCGGAATCATCATCCTGCTCGACAACTCGCCGGGAGCTCCATATTCCTTCGCTGCCCGCTCCAATTGCCCGCGCCTGGATGACGTCATCTACGATCTTCATTGCCTTAGCAGTTGGATCTCCGTCCCCATCTGGGCTGTTGCGCTCCGCTGACCGCTGTCGAAAAGATTTCAGCCGCAGCTTTCAGCCGGCCGCGGCAACTGCGTTCTTTCCCCTACTTCAGCCAACCGTTGTTTCCCTGCTAGAATCTTACTCTTCGGCTGCACGAATGCTCCACCGCTCCTCATTCCGGATTGTTCTCTGCGCGAGCGTTGCTTGCGCGCTGGCCCTGGCCCCGGCCGTGGCCGTGTCTCGCCAGGACGCTCGCCCGCTCACGCCTGACGAAATCCGTGCGCTAGTCAATCAGGCCATCTCCAATCAACACCGCAACGACGAAGTCCTGGCCGTATTCGAGCGCCGCGAGCGCCGCCAGACCCGCAAGGAAGAAACCGACACGGCCCTCTTCGAGGACAAAGCATTTCGCGTCGTCCCCACCGGCACGGGCACGCTTCGGCTTCTCGTCGAGGAAAACGGCCAGCCCGTTCCGGCCGAACTTTCCCTCCGCCAGCTCCGCGACCTCGAGCAAGCGCTGGTCTGGGCGCTCGACCCCGCCGAGAACAAGCAAAAGCGCCGCGTCGAGAAATTCGACAAGCGCAGCCGCGAGCGCGCCGACCTGGTGGACGCCCTTCGCGACGCCTTCCTCTTTACCTGGCAGGGGCGCGAAACTTCCAGTGGCCGGACTCTCGTCCGCCTTCTTTTCGAGCCCAATCCCGCATTCAAATCACGCTCGCGCAACACCGAATTATTCCGCCACACCCGTGCCGTGGTGTGGATCGACGAAGCCGCCGCCCAGCTTGTTCGCATCGAAGCCGATCTCGCCAGCGACGTTTCCTTCGGCGGCGGCGTCCTGGGAAAAATCTATCGGGGAGGACGCTTCGTCATCGAGCAATCGCAATTCGCCGATGGCGTTTGGTTCCCCACGCGTTACGAATACAATTTTTCGGGCCGCAAATTCGTCTTCGGGTTCGAACTGCACGAGGTCACGCTGGCCTCCGCCTACCGCCGCATCGGTCCCCCGAAGGAAGCCCTCGCCACCGTCCGTCACGAATTGAGCAACGCTTCCCCCGCTCCCGCCTCGCGCTAACCCTTCGCAGGCGTATACTTGCCGTGTAGCGCCCGCCTCCAGGCGGGCAGGCGTAGTACATTGCGCTCTGATCGCGCTGCTGAATTTTGTTGATTGATTTTTCGGAATTTGTTCTGGATGTTCGGAGGTGCTTATGTTTCGTCGTCTTCTCGCCACCCTGGTTGCCGTGCTGTTTGTGCTGGCCGGGTCTGCTCCATTGACGGGCTCGCAGGCCGCGCCTGCGCAGAGGCCCGCGCCAAAGTCGCAGCCTCCCGCGAAAAAAGCCAGGAAAGTCTGGACCAACGAAGACGTCGAAGCCTTGCGTACTAGCGGGACTGGCGCGAGCGAAGCTCCCACCGCGGCCTCCGCTGCTTCTTCCGCCTCGGGAGAAGCTTCGGCAGCCGGCGAATCCGCGGACAAGGCCGGCGCGCAGCAAAAAGAGGAAAACCCCGTCGAAAAGCTCCGCAAGCGGCTCACTCCGATTCGCACCGAGCTTGATTCAGTCGAAGCCCAGCTCCGTGCGCTTCGCCAGACTTCTAGCTCGGGCAAGACCTCCGGGGGCGTTGTGGACGTCAGCAAGTCGCCGGGCGGCTTGAACACGGAAAACCAGGTCACGCAACTCGAACAGCGCCGCGCCGAGCTGCTCCGGCAGATTGCCGACATCGAAGACGAAGCCCGCCGCGCGGGCATCTCCCCCGGCAGCATTCGATAGGATTTTTCGGCTGAAGATTGATCATTGCTCTGAGGATGACTGTGTATCCTGCATCCGGCCTGAAACCTGCAACCTGATCCCTGACACCTATTTTTTATTCCGCTGTTCCCGCCGATAGGCGATCGATTCGAGGATCTGCTTGAAGCGCGGCTCCTGACGAATGTTGGCCAGCAGCGGGTTGCGCTGAAACCATTCGCCGCGCTCGTCACCTTTACGCACCGAGCGGTCCAACCAGTCCAGCGCTTTTTCTTTGTCGTTTACCAGTGCGAAGAACTCCGCGGCTTCAACCGTGAAAAAACTCACCGCTTCCGTGTACTTCAGCACGTCCGCGTCCATCGCCTTCAGCGCCTCCGCGTGCTTTCCTTCCGCGGCCAGCAGCAACGCCCAGCGCAGTCGGAACAGGTAGCTCTGCCGCTGAGGCGGGGGAATTTTTTCGAGTACAGCGCGCGCACGCTGGTTTTCGCCTGCGATTACAAAGGTCCGAGCCAAATTGGTTACTCCGACCAGATTCTGCGGCGCTTGCTCGACAATTTTCTGCTTTTCGCGGATCGCACCCGCGTTGTCCCCCATTTCCTGAAGCAATTCTGCGTACTTGCCCCGCGCCGGAAAAAACAACGGAAAGCGCGCCATCGCTTTTTGCGCTTCCGCGACCCCTTCCGCATACCTGCCTTGGAGGCCGAGATAGAAAAGCACATAGGTCAGCGCCGCCGAATCGTTCGGATTGCGTTCCAATGCTTTTTGGTTTTCGCCGGTGGCGAGTTCAACCCGTCCCTGCAATAAATAGACACCCGCAAGAACGGAATGCGCGCGGGCGTTTTGCGGGCTGTCCTGGAGCGCGCGACGCGCCTCCTCCTCCGCTTTGTACAGCAAGCTGGGGTCGTTGGACTGTCCTTGAATGAGCATCAGGGCATTGGTGAAGGCATATTCGGCGCGGGCCTCGGCAAATTTCGGATCAATCTCCAGCGCGCGCTCGAACATCTGGCGCATCCCCGCAATGTCCAACCGCGACATCGCGATCATGTACCCTCGCTCAAAGTATTCATTCGCTTCCGGGATCTTGGAGGGCTCCCCGCCGTTGCCCAGCCGCATCCGGAAGTCCGCCGGTGGTTGTGGCCCGGGTTCGCCGCGCTTCAGCGCGATTCCCGCCAGGACGACGGCCAGCAACGCGATGGCGGCTCCCGTCCAGAGCCACGGCTTTGCACCGCGCGATCCCTGGAGCGCCGCCTGTGTCACATTCAGGGTCGTGTCCGAGCGGAGCGCCTCGAGTGCCGCGCGCACCTCGCTGGCCCGCTGATACCGCTGCCCCGGCTCTTTCATCAGGCACTGCTGGATCACCGTCCGGAGTCCCGCAGGCACTTGCGCGGGTAGTGCTTTCGGCGGCTCCCGCAAAATTGCGGACGTCAGCTCGAATCCAGTTTTCCCCTGGAAAGGCAACGCCCCCGCGGCCATTTCGTACAGCAGCACGCCCAGCGCCCATACGTCGCTGCGCGCGTCCGCGGCCTGTCCGCTCAACACTTCCGGCGCCATGGCATGCAGCGTCCCCACCACCGCGCCAGCATGAGTCAGTGCTTTGCCGGAGCGCGTCACTTCCGCCAGGTCTTCGTCCCGAAGCCGTTTGGCCAGCCCGAAGTCCAAGACTTTTGCGCGCCCATCCGGAGTAATCACGACGTTGGACGTCTTCAAGTCGCGGTGGATGATCCCGCGCTCGTGAGCATGCGCCAGCGCGTCCGCCACTTGCGCGCCGTAGCGCACGGCCGCGTCCACCGCCAGCCCGCCTTCCGGGACCAACTGCGCCAGCGGTTTCCCCTCAATGTGCTCCATCGCGATGTAGGCGCGCCCCTCCGCTTCGCCCACTTCAAAAACCGTGCAGATGTGCGGATGGTTCAGCGAAGACGCCGTGCGCGCTTCGTTCAACAGGCGCGCGCGCGCGGTGGCGTCTGCGCTCATCTCGGCCGGGAGAACTTTCAACGCCACCTCGCGCCCCAGCGTTGTATCGCGGGCCAGATACACCTCGCCCATCCCGCCCGCGCCGAGTTGCGCGCTTACTTCGTAATGCGCAATGCGTTTTCCGATCATGTTCTTCGTTTGTCCAACGTCCAATCTATTCTATTCCGGCCAGTAATCAATCACTCCCCGCGCTGCCTCGTTCTCCTGTAACTTTCTCAGCCGGTACCCGAACGGCCGTCCCGCGCTCCCCCGGTAGGTCTCGCGGATATGGAACATTTCCTCTTCGAACCGGATCGTGCGTCCCGGCATCCACTCCGGTTTTTCCCGGCGCGATTCGATTTTCAAGTGCCAGCCCTGCTTGCCGTCACCGCGCTCGACGATGTCCGTCGCCGGCGGCAGGCGCTGCAATTGCCAGCGCTCCGCTTTTTCGCGAAGATATTTTTTCAGGAAATTCGGCTGCACTTCCGGCTCCCGCAGCAGTGCTTCCGGATCGTACTCGCGAACGCCGCGATAGGCTTCCCCCGCGGGCGGCCGGTTCAGCAGATAGACGTGCGGCCGCGCAGGGGTTGCGCCTGCTTGCGCCTCTCCGGCGACTTGAAAATATTCGCCCTGGCAGCGAATCGTCAGCGGATATTTCCACTCCGGCTTCGGCCGGCAACTCGCCACGCGCAACGCCCACGAGTCTTTTTCTCCGCCCCGCGTCACCTGGTCCGCCACCAGAGGCACGCGCAGCTCGTAAGCCTGCCGCCGCATTCCTCCCAGCACCCACGCCAGCGCGGCCAGCGGCAGAGTCCCCGGCGATTCCTCCGTGAAAACGGCGGCCACCAGGCGCCAGAATCCTTCCAGCGTGAAGTAGGCGAGCACCCACGTCACTGGATGCAGCGCAAAATAAAACAGCGCCCCGGCGCCCATGGCCATCGCCGCACCTTCTCCGGGAACACCCTTGGTGGCTTGCAGTGTCGCGCCCACCTGCTCATTGAACGCAGCGTACATCACGTGGAAGTACCACGCGATCAATCCGCCCAGGCAGCCGAAGCCTTCGATCGCTCCGGAGACCGCGGTCGCCTGCGGCCAGTTGGCCGGCGAGTCTCCAAAGATTGCCCTCCGCCATCTTCTCGGTAAAAATGCAAACAGCGGCGCGATGACATATGTCCACATGGAAGGGATTCCAGCCGCGCATTATACGCCGTGCACACCCTCGAACCGCCGAGGAACGCAGATTTTCACAGATAGGGACCAGATGGAGTACGATATTCTGGATTGGTCTTGCGGAGTCCACACATGTTTCCACTCCGCTTCAACTCCACATCGCCCCGATTCCTCTTTTCTATTTTCTCTTTTCCATTTTCTGTCTTGATCAGTGCCTATTTGAGTTTGTCGGTGATTGCCTTGCTCTCCTGCCACGCGCAGCAACCCACCGACGACCAATCTCGCACGTTGCGCGAGGCCATGGTCCGCGAGCAGATCGCTGCCCCACGCTTTTCCGGCGCGCCGCCCGTGCGTGACGCACGCGTCCTCGACGTGCTGCGCCGCACGCCGCGCCACCTCTTCGTTCCGCCCGCGCAGGCGCCCTTCGCGTATGAAGACCGCCCGCTTCCCATCGGCTTCGGCCAAACCATCTCGCAGCCCTATATGGTCGCCATCATGACTGCGCTGCTCGAAACGAAAAAAGAGCATCGCGTCCTGGAGATCGGCACCGGCTCCGGATATCAAGCCGCCGTGCTTTCTCCGCTGGTCGCCGAAGTGTACAGCATCGAAATCGTCGAGCCACTCGGCCGCGAGGCCCGCGAACGCCTGCGCTCGCTCGGTTACAAAAATATTCAGGTCCGCATCGGCGACGGCTATCTCGGCTGGCCTGAAAAGGCGCCCTTTAACCGCATCATCGTCACCGCCGGCGCCGAGCACATCCCCTTGCCGCTCGTGGAACAACTCGTTCCCGGCGGACGCATGGTCATCCCCGTGGGCCCCAGCGGACAAACGCAAATCCTCAAGGTCGTCGTCAAGGGCACTCGCGGCCCGCGCGATTTTCGCACCGAGGATGTGATGCCCGTTGTCTTCGTGCCCCTTGTCCGTGAACAAAAGCCCGACTAGCCTGCACATTTCTTTCTCTCTGCAATTTTGCCGTTCTGCGACTTTTCAACTCTTGGACTCTTCGGCGCTTCGCCCCTATACTTTCTTCTCTCATGGCCGACACTCGTTCAACTCATCCCTACCACATGCACGACGCCATTCTTGCCCAGCCCGGTTGCATGGAGCGCATGCTCCGCGCGCAGCGCGAACTCATCGAGCGCGCCGCAGCTGCCGCCGCCACAAAAAAGCGTATTGTTTTCGCGGGCATCGGCACTTCCTTCAACGCCGCCCGCTTCGGCGGCTTTTTTCTTCGCCAGATCACCGCCGACCGCGCCCTGGTCGCGGTGGAACAATCCTTCGAGTTGGTGCAGTACCCGCTGGCCCTTGGTTCGGACGATGTGGTCGTCCTGTGCAGTCATCGCGGCTGGAAAAATTTTTCCGTGGAGGCGCTGCGGGCCGCCAAAGCCGCCGGCGCGCTCACCGTGGCGGTCACCGGCGAGCTCGGCGGAGAAGGCATGGGCCTGGCTGACTTCCGGATAGCCACCTGCGAGCAGGAAGACTCTTTCGCGCACACAAAAAGTTTTTCCACTGCTCTCGCTGTCCTTGCGCTCTTCGCGGTTCGCGTTTCCCAGCGTCGCAACCTTCTTGCGCGGCCCGACGGAGCGGATCCCCTTCTCGCCATCGAAAATATTTCCTCTCGCATTCGCGAATCACTGGCCTGCGAAGCTGCCTGTGCTGCCGCCGCAAAAGAAATCGCCGCGCGGCCTCGCCTGCTCTTTGTCGGCGCCGGCCCGCAGTGGATCATTGCCAGCGAAGCCGCGTTGAAAGTGAAGGAGACCAGCTACCTCCACGCCGAAGGACTCGAGACGGAAGAATTCCTCCACGGCCCGTTTTCCGAAATGGACTCCCGCGCCTCGCTGGTCGCCCTGTTGGTGGACGGCGATGCGCAGCCTGCGCCTGTCTTTGCGCGGCTCGTGCAAGCCCTGCATGCGGTCGGCGAGCTCGGCGTTTATCGCGTCGCCGTGATCTCCCGTGGTCCTTCGCCGCCAACTGTTGCGCCGTCCGATGTTCCTGCCGAGCGCATCATTGAACTTCCCGCCGTGCCCGAATGGCTTTCCGCGTTCACGCACCTCATTCCTGTCCAGTTTATCAGCTACTACCTCGCGCTCGCCCGCGGCTCGAACCCGGACACCGGCCGCCAGCACGAACCCGCTCACGCACGCGCGCAATCGCTTTTCAAGCTGTAGCGTCCGCAGAGTTGTAGCCCGGCTCTTGAGAGGCGGGGTCTTTCCGTTCTGGAAACTCCCCGCGTTTGAAGCCCCTGGCTGCATCCCACGAATGCTAGAATGGAATTCTTAGCCCACGGCTCCGCCGTTCCTTCGCTCCGGATCACGCGATGAAACTTACTTCGGCACCGGCTCGCGCTTCGCGCAATGTTTCTATCTTCTACTTCCTCTATTTCCTCTGCCTCCTCTACCTCCTTCCCTCTCCCGTTTTCTCGCAGCGCTCTGCTCGGGCTACGCTCGACGGCGTGGTCACCGAAGCCGACGGCACTCCCGTCGCTGGGGCGCATGTCGTCGTTCAGACCTCCGACGGTAAATCGCCGCGCGGCGTGAAGACCGACGCGCGAGGCCATTTCGCATTCCGCTCGCTGCGTCACGGCCTGTACGACGTCCGCGCCACCCGCGCAATGCGCTCTTCGGAGTGGGTGCGCAATCTCGTTGTCCGCTCCGGCACGATCGTCACCGTTACTCTGGTCCTTCCTGAAAAAAGCGATCGGTGATTCCCGCGCATTGATTTTCTCTGTACCCCTCCGCGTTCTCCGTGTCTCTGTAGTGAAGTCTTTTCTCTCCGCCTCGCGTTGCAACCCTCGTCTTTTGCCGCGCATCGGTGTCTAATAACTGACGGTATCTGCTCGTTCAATTTTGGAGGTGTGTGATGCCCAAGTTCTTCCTCGCCCTGCTTGCCCTGCTGTTGTTCGTGGCTTCCGGACTATTCGCTCAATCCGCCCCCGCGAAAAAACCTGCCGCACCTGCCCCGGAGGCGACGGCCGCCGCACCTCAGGAAAATGCTTCCGCCACAAAACTTCCCGTCAAGCGCGTCGTGCTCTTCAAGAACGGCGTCGGCTATTTCGAGCATCTCGGCCGCGTCCGCGGCAATCAGGACGTCAGCATTGACTTCACCAGCGGCCAGCTCAACGACGTGCTGAAATCGCTCACCGCGCTCGATCTCGGCTCGGGACGCGTCACCGGCGTCAGCTACAACTCCGACGCGCCACTCAGCCGCCGCCTCGCCGCGTTGCGCCTTCCGCTCGGTGAACAAACCAGCCTGCCCGCGTTCCTGAATGCTTTGCGCGGCGCGCGCCTCGAAATCCGCAGCGGCGTGTCGGTCACTACGGGGCGCCTGCTTAGTGTCGAGCGCCGCACGCGCCTGAAGGACACCATGTCCTTTTCCGTGGATGAAGTCTCACTCATCTCCGATTCCGGTGAACTGCGCACGATCGAGCTTAGTCCGGCCGCGAGCGTGCGCATCCTCGATCGCGAGCTTTCGCAGGAAGTGAACCGCTACATGGGTCTCGTTGCTTCCACGCGCGACCGCGACCTCCGCCGCATGACCATTTCCACCGCCGGTTCCGGTGAGCGCCCGCTTTTTGTCAGCTACATCAGCGAAGTGCCCATTTGGAAGACAACGTATCGTCTGGTGATGCCCACGAAGCCCGCAGGAAAACCACTGCTGCAAGGCTGGGCCATCGTGGACAACACCGTCGGCGAAGACTGGGAAAACGTCGAGCTGTCACTCGTCGCCGGCGCACCGCAATCCTTCATCCAGAATCTCTCGCAGCCGTACTATTCGCGCCGTCCCGTCGTCCCCCTGCCGGAATCCGTTCAACTCACGCCGCAGACGCATCAGGCCACGCTCGCTTCTGGCACGGGCCAGCTTTCCGGCCAGGTGACGGATCCATCCGGCGCGGTTATTCCCAACGCCACCGTGCGCGTCTACGACGAGTCCAACAACCTCGTCGGCGAAACCACCAGCGACGATGAAGGGAATTACGAATTCGATTCGCTGCCCATGGGCAATCACCGCGTTGAGGTCGAGCAGCAGGGATTTCAAAAAATGGTGTTCAGCGGCGTAAATGTCTCCGCCGGCGAAAACGTGCAGAATGCTCAGCTCAATGTCGGCAACTTGAATTCCTCTGTCGAAGTGCGCGCGGCACCGCCAGCCACTCCGAAGGCCACGCCGCGTTCGGTCTTTGGTGGCGTGGGCGGCGGCATCGGTCGCGGGGATATCGGTAAGCTGGTAATGATGTCTCCCGGCGTGGCTCGCGAGCGAGCCGGGGCCGCGGCGCAGGGGCAGGAACTAGGCGACCTCTTCGAATACAAACTGAAAGAACGAGTCACAATCCGCAAGAACCAGTCCGCGCTCGTGCCCATTGTCCACGCGGAAATCGCTGCGGAAAAAGTTTCCCTGTGGAACGAAGCGCAGGGCAGCTCGCGCCCGCTGCGTGCGTTGTGGTTGACCAATTCGAGCGCTCTTACCCTCGACGGCGGCAGCTTCAGCGTCCTGGAAGAAGAAACCTTCGCCGGCGAAGGCCTGCTCGACCCGCTGAAGCCCGGCGAGAAGCGCCTGCTCAGCTACGCGATTGACCTCGGCATGGTCGTGGACGCGAAACAAGAAAGCGAATCGCAGCGCGTCACCCGCGTGCGCATCCTGCGCGGATTGATGATCCACACCTCCGAGCTCCGCGAACGCAAGACCTATACAATTCGCAATGAAGACACGGCCGCGCGCACCGCCGTCATCGAGCATCCCGCGCGTCCCGGCTGGAAGCTCGCCAAGGACCTCACCCCCGCGGAGACCACGCCGTCTTACCACCGCTTCCGCGTGCTGATTGAGCCGAAGAAAACCACCGCGCTCGTCGTCAACGAATCGCACCTGCTGGACTCGAGTTATTCCATCACCAACCTCACCGACGACCAGATCGCGCTTTTCCTCCGCCAGAAAACCATCAACGCGGAGGTCGAAGCGGCGCTGCGCCGCATCGTCGCGCAGAAAAACGTTGTCGCCGGCATCGCCGCGCAAATCAACCAGCGCAACGCGCAGATCCAGAAAATCTTCGAGGACCAGCAGCGCCTGCGCGAAAACATGAAAGCGCTCAAGGGCAGCGCCGAAGAAAAAGCGCTCCTCCAGCGCTACACCGCGCAGCTCAACGATCAAGAAACGCGCCTGGATTCATTGCGGAAGGAAATCGCCGATCTCGAAATCCAGCGCCAGAAGACCCAAGCTGAACTCGACAAAATGGTGCAGGATTTGACGCTGGACGTCACGTTGCAATCAATGGCTAGTTTAGGCGGGACTCAAAGGCGCCGTGAATTCTAGCGCCTAATCACTAGCCACTAGTCACTTCTTTTTCACGGGCATCATAGCGCCCGCCGCCTTCAAAATCTCCACGTTGCCGTTCGAATTGATCAGCCGCAGCACGCAGCCGCCGCTGTCCATTTTTCCAATCAGCGAGCTCCCGCCCACTTCGCCGCTCACGGAAATCGCGTGCTCGCTCACGACTTTTCCGAACGACGTCCGCGCCTCCACGTCGTAGCCCGCGCCGTCCGGCACGTACACGCGCAGCAGCGAAAACGACGTCCGCGCCGTAATCGGCTGGCAACCGGCGCGCCCTTCCGCGCGCACTTCCACCGAGCCGTTCTGGTTGTCCACGTCCACCGCGCCGCCCACTCCGTCGAGCGTCACTCCGCCGAACGATGTGCGCACGCTCGCCGCGCCTTTCACGCCGGACGCTTGCACGCTGCCGTTCGAATTTTCCGCCGTGAGCCCGCCGTCAATGTGGCTCGCGCGCAACAGACCGAAGCTGGTCTTCACGTACGCGTCGCCGTCCACGTCCGTCACGCTCACGCTGCCGTTTCCGGAAACGATGCGTGCACCCTTTTTCACGCCGCTCACATCAATCGAGCCAAACGACCCGCGCACAGTGGCCGTGCCGCCCACCGTCCGCAGGGTGATCCGCGCGTTCGAGTTGCCCACGTCCGCGTTTCCGCCGATGTCCGACGCGTCAATTTCGCCGAAGCTCGTTTTCAAAATCGCCGCGCCGCGTACCTGCCGCGCGAGAATTCTCGCGTTCGAGTTTTCCACCTCGAGCGACGCGCCAATTTCGCGCACGTCTACCGCGCCGAACGAGGTGCGCAACGTCAGGGAATCTCCCACGCGACTCCCGGTGATTTTCGAGTTCGTGGCAGTCACCCGCGCCCATTTCTTCAAATCGTCGAATGTGATGGAGCCAAAGCTGGTGGCCAGCTCCGCCGTGCCCGTCACGCCGCGCACTTCCACGGCGCCGTTCTGGTTCTGGATGGAGAGGTCGCCCCGGATCTCGCTCACGGTCACCCCGCCGAACGAATTCGTTACGCTCGAGGGCCCGCCCGCGTCGGTGAGTTGCACCTGGCCGTTGCTGTTGTTGACCGTCGCGCCGCGGCTGATTTTCGTCACCATCACCCGGCCGAAGCGGTTGCGCGCGCGCAGCGCGCCGTCAATAGAGCTGACCGTCACGCTGCCGTTGTTGTTGGACACTTCCACGTCGCCCGTGTTATTGGCCACTTCCACCGCGCCGAAGGAATTTTCCAGACGCTGCGTGCCGCGCCCGTCGCGAAACATCAGCGCCCCGTTCGAGTTTTCGATTCCCGAGTTTGCTTTCAGCCCGGTCACGGTTACGTCCCCGAAGCGGTTGCGCACTTCCAGCGGCGCCGTTTCCGGCAGGGTCACGTCGTAGTTCACCGAATAACCGATGTTCCTCCGGTTCCAGAAGCTCTCTTCCTGTGGAGGATACTTGGTCTGAATGAAGATGCTCCCTGCAGTCCCCACCGCGATCTCGATGCGGTTGCAGTAGTCCTTCGCGTCGTCCAGCCGGTCCGCAGAGCAGCGCAGGCTCGCGCGAATCTGCACTTCTTTCGCGGTGTGCGTGCGCACGGTGATGCTCCCCATGCGGTGTTCGAACCGCACCGGCTGCCCCGCCGTCCACGGCACGGTCTTGGCGAATTCGCGCGTGAATTCTTCTCGCGGATTCCGGTCTCCCGCCACCGCGGCCGGCGCCGCCAGCAGCATCAGCAATGCTGCGGATGCGACGGCTTTGTGCCGGCGCGTTGCGCCTCTTGTTCCGTTGAACCTCATCTCACTCCTCCCGCAACACTTCTTCGAGCGTCCGCTGCTTTTCCTGATACATCGACGTCAATTCCCGGCGCAGGTGTGCGTTATATTTGTTCGCGTCCGTTTGCCGCCGGCAATCCGCGATCGCCGCATCCAACAGCAGCAATTTCTCGCGGTAATTCACCACCAGCGGGGTGTCTGCTTTCGCGAGTTTCGGCTGGGCCAGCGCCGCCAGTTTTTCGATGGACTGCACGTACACCGCTTCCGCTGTCTCCGTTTCCTTGAGCGCCTGATCCGTCAGCAGCCGCCGCTGCGCATCTTCGGTGGCTGGCCCGACGGGTGCGCGATGCGTCAGCAGCCACGCGCCCGTTACGGTGATCGCGACAAGCGCCAGAGTCGCCGCGGCCAACTGCCAGTGCGCCGCAAATCCGTGCCACAGCCACGCCCAACTCCAGCGCGCCCTGCTTTCCTGTTCAACGCGTGCTGCTTCCTCCAGCCGCGCGCGAATGTTCGCCCACAGCCGCGGATTTTCTTCGCGGCGTTGCAGCGTCCCCGCCGCCACGGAGATTTCGTTCCACGCCTCCAGCTCCGCCCGGCACGCCGCGCAGTCCTTTGCGTGCTGCGCAAGCGCCGACATTTCCGCCGGCTCCTGCTCTCTCAGCACCCTCTCCAAATCCTTGCAATCTACTTTCATAGCTTTGCTCACTCCTGTTTCATCGCCGCTTCAGCAGTTCTCTCAATTCCCTTTTTGCCTCGAACAGCCTGTTCTTCGACGCCGCCTCGCTGATCTCCAGCATCGCTGCGATTTCCGCGTGCGAAAATCCTTCCACCTCGTACAGCACGAACGCGGTGCGCTGTTTTACGCCCAGCTGCGCCATGGATTTCTCCAGCGCCATGCGCAGCGAGTGGTGCGGTGTGCCCGTGCTCGGATGCAGCGCGTCCGGCGTTTCCGGCTCGATGGCCTCGTCTTCCGGGTGACGTTTCGCGCGACGCCGCGCGTCGAGGCACGTATTCACCACGATGCGGTGCAGCCACGTGGCAAGCGAAGCCTGCCCCTGGAAATTCCCGCGCCCGCGGAACGCCTTCAGAAACGCTTCTTGCACCGCGTCTTCCGCGTCCGTTTCGTTCCCCAGAAGGTTCCACGCCACGCTTTTCATCCGCGCACCGTGAAGGTGGTAGAGCTGTTCGAACGCGCCGATTTCGCCGCCCGCGCAGGCGTCCGCCAGGGACACTTCCGACTCCGGCCGCGCGCTCATGCTCTGCCGCGACGCACTCTCACGGGGATCCGGCAAACTCCGCTCCTTCACGAACGGCTGCGTTCCGATGACGTCCTCAATGTACAACGTCGGTCCCCGGCTGTCTCTTGCCTGTGCGACGGTCGCTCCACATCCGTGTTTCCGTCCCACAACTTGGACGCCGCAGACCCCTTCGTTGTCAGATTGCGATCGTCTCGCGAGAATGCTCGCTGAACGCTGCCCTCTATCCTTATTTCTCTTTCCATTCGCCCACTGGGCAACGCCATGCTTACTCCATCGCATTTCGCAAATTGATAAGCGGTAAGTCCTTTCGTTTTGGCACGAGTACTAATCCCATCGTACCGCCGCACTTAGACCCATTGGTTCATTGTTCCACATTGGGAACTTTCCTAATCTCCACGCAACGGGTTGGGAGCTGCGCTGCGGGGACAACGGTTCCGAATGGGATCGTAAGCGTGCTACCCAACCCGCCAGATTCTTTCCCTCACTTCCTCATTTCATCACTGATTCCGCTTGGCAACCGAGTTGCCCTCAATTACATTCATGCGCCAGCCGAAGGCAGCTAACGTATTGAAAGTAGTAGCGGCCGTCCTCCATTTGCCGCCGCTTTTGGGCAACACTCTGCTGTCTGCTGCAGGGTTTGGGAGACACTCGATGACTGCTCGACGCATGGGCCTCCGACGCTGGGCCGCTGCGCTGGTCTGCGCCAGCCTGCTGGCCCCGCCCGCTCCCGCCGTCGAGCTCCGGCGGAAATCCATCGAAAACTTCGACCGCTACATCCGCCTCACGGAAGCGCGCATTGACGCCGAACTCCAGAAGGGCGATCCCTTCCTGTGGGTGGATTCGCATGCGGAGCCCGCGCGCACTCAGGCCTATGCCCGCTTGCGCCGCGGAGAAGTGGTGATTGAAAAACAGACGACCCTCGAAAACAAGCAGCCCCTCAAGGACCCGGACTCTTTGATCCATCATTGGATCGGCACGGTTTTTATTCCGGGCGTCACGCTCCAGCAGACCGTGGACTTCGCCCAGCAATACGATCACCACGCCGAATTCTACAAGCCCGACGTCATGCAGTGCCGCATCCTTGCGCGCGACGGCAACACCTTCAAGGTTTTCTTCCGTTTCTTCAAGCACAAGGCTTTCGTCACCACCGTGCACAACACCGAGCACGAAATCCATTACATCCCCATCGACGCTCATCGCCTCCACACTCGCACTTGGACCACGCGCATTGCTCAGGTTGAAGACCACGACAAGCCCGATGGCCCAGAGAAGCCCGTCGGCAATGACAGCGGCTACCTCTGGCGGCTCCACACCTATTGGCGCTACCTTGAGCGCGACGGCGGCACCTACATCCAACTCGAATCCGTCACTCTCTCCCGCGACATTCCTGGCTTCGTCGATTGGATTATCCGTCCCTTCATCGAAAGCGTCCCTCGCGAATCCGTTGCCTTCACCCTCGCCACCACGCGAAAAGTCCTCATGGAGCGCCACCCCTCTACCCCTGCTAAGAAACCCACGGACGAGTGATCGACTGTTTTTTCTTGCTCCCTGCTTCCATCCCTGAATCCTGATTCCTTTTCTTTGCCTCTTTCCCTTTCCCGCATTCCGGATTAATCTCCCCTAGAAGGGACCTCCCCCCTGGGTCTATGCCAAGCTTTTACCACCGCTTTGCCGAAGTCGCCGGGAGTCACGCGGATCGTACCGCCGTGGAAGTCCAGCGTCCAGACCGCGTGGACTCCTACACCTTCGCCGAGCTTTACCGCACTGCCGAAGCCGTCGCCGCAGCGCTCCACGCTCGCGGCATTTCCCGTGGCGACCGCTGCGCCATCCTCGCCGACAACGACTTCCGTTGGGTCGCCGCCTATCTCGGAGTGCAACGCCTCGCCGCCATCCCTGTGCCGCTGGACACGTCCTACAAACCGCAACAAATTGCCGCGCTTCTCCGCGATTCCGGCGCCCGGCTGATTTTCGTCGCACCGCGATTTCTTGCCGCGGTCCGCGAGGCCATCGCCTCCTCCGGTTCTTCCGCTGAAATCGTCATGCTTCACGGCGCCGCGGACCAGCTCGCCACCTTCGATGCTCTCCAGGAGGCGCATGGCAATACGCCGCTGCCTCCATGTCCTGCAACCCCCGATGACCCCGCCGTCATTCTCTATTCCTCCGGCACCACCGGCGACCCCAAAGGCGTCGTCCTCACACACAGCAATGTGCTCGCGGAGGCCACCGCCGTTTTCGACCGCGTGCACATCTCGGAGTCCGACGCCCTTCTCGGTGTTCTTCCGCTCTTCCACGCCCTCGCCCAAGTCGCCAACCTCCTGCTCCCGTTCTGTGTCGGCGCGGCCGTCGTTTATCTTGAGCAGCTCAACACCACGGAGCTGCTCCGCGCCCTCCGCGACCGCGGCATCACCGTCTTCGTCTGCGTTCCGCAGTTCTTCTACCTGATCCACCAGCGCGTGATGGAGAAGGTCGCCGCCTCCAACCCACTTCGCCGTTTTCTCTTCCGCCGCCTGCTGCGCTTGAACGGCGCGCTGCGTCGCGGCCTGGGCATCAACCTCGGCAGGAAATTCTTCCGCCCGGTTCACGAACTGCTCGGCCCGCGCATGCGTTTTTTTGTCACCGGCGGCTCCCGCTTCGACCAGGCCATTGGCCGCGACCTCTTCGATCTCGGCGTGGACATCCTCCAGGCTTACGGCCTCACCGAATGTTCCGGCGCCGCCACGCTCATGGATTTCGGCGACCCGCATGTCGCCGCCGTGGGAAAACCTTTCAAGGGCGTCGAGATCAAAATCCTTCCGCCAGAAGCCTCCGCCGAAGACGGCGCCCGCGACGGAGAAGTCTGCATCCGCGGCGACATCGTCATGCAGGGCTATTTCAACCGCCCGGACGCCAACGCCGAAACGCTCCGCGATGGCTGGCTGCACACCGGCGACCTCGGCTATCTCGACTCCAATGGCCGCCTCTACATCACCGGACGCCGCAAGGAAATCATCGTCACCAGCTCTGGGAAAAATATCTATCCGGAGGAAATCGAAACGCATTATCTCCAGTCGCCGTGCATCAAGGAGATTTGCGTCCTCGGACTGGCCCGCCCCGGCGAGCCCGCCGCCGAGCGGCTCCACGCCGTCGTTGTCCCCAATTTCGATGTGCTTCGCCAGCGCAAGATCGTCAACGCCAGGGAAGTGATTCGCTACGAAATCGAAAGCCTGTCCGTCCAGTTGCCGTCCATGAAGCGCGTGCTCAGCTACGATATCTGGAACGAAGACCTTCCGCGCACCACCACGCGCAAGCTCAAGCGATTTCAGATTCAGGAGCGCGTGCTGGCCGGCGGCGCTCCGGGCGAAACCACCGAGCCCTCCTCCGCCGCACGCGCCCTGCGCGGAGAAGACGTCGCCTGGGCCGCTGACCCCCGCGTCGCTCGCGCCCTCGAACTCATCCGCGCCGCCACGCGCTCGCCCGATTGCGTCCATCCCGAAGCCAATATCGAGCTCGAGCTCGGCCTCGATTCCATGGAGCGCGTCGAGCTCCTCACGCAGCTTCAGCTTCAGTTCGGCTCTCGCGTGGACGACGAAACTTCCCACCGCATCTACACCGTCCGCGAGCTGGTGGACGCCGTCCTGCATCCCGATGCGGGCAGCGGCGAGCATGCTGGAGCGGATAGTTCCGTGGACCCCTGGCAAAAAATCCTGCGCGCCGATCTCGAAAGCGATCCAGTCCTTCAGGAGCTGTTGCGCCCGCACCCCTTTGTCGCCGCTCTGTTTTTTGTTGTACTAAAACTCGCCTACGTCGTCGCGCGTATTTTTTTCCGCTTCCGCGTCTTCGGCCGCGAGCATCTCCCGGAACAAGGTCCCTTCCTGCTTTGTCCCAACCACGAAAGTTATCTCGACGCGTTTCTGCTGGTCAGCGCGCTGCCGTTCCGCCATGTAAAGAATTTGTTTTTCGTCGGTGCCAGCGAATATTTCGCCACGCCGCTCATGGCATGGGTCGCCCGGCAGATGAATGTGGTTCCCGTGGACCCCGACACGAATCTGATCCGCGCCATGCAGGCCGGGGCATTTGGCCTGCGTCACGAAAAAGTGCTGATTCTCTTTCCGGAAGGCGAGCGCAGCATTGATGGCGAGATTAAGAAATTTAAGAAAGGCGCGCCGATTCTTTCTCTAAATCTAGGCGCTCCGATTGTCCCCGTGGCCCTCGACAATATTTTTGAAATTTGGCCGCGCAGCCGCCCCTTCCACTGGAGCTCGTTGTTCCCCGGCTCGCGCACTCGCGCCCGCGCGCTCATGACCTTTGGCCCGCCCGTCGTTTTTTCGCCGACCGCTGCCGCGTCCAACGCTTCCTGCGATATCTTCGCCCCGGGGGCTCGGGGGTCGGACCTTCAACTCCGACATTTGGCTGCTGGTAGAGATGAAGAGGCTTTAGCCCCTGAGGGAGCAGCCGCCACCGCCGTTGCCATCGCTCCCGGACCGTCTGCCGGCGAGGCCCTCTACTCCGCCGCCGCCGACCAACTGCGCACGATCGTCGTTTCACTGCAAGAATCCCTCCGCGCCTCGTAGACTTCTTCTCTGTGATTCCTCAGCCCCTTGTGCCCTGTGGTGAAACTCTTCCTTTTGTTTTTTCGCCTCTTTGCCTCTTTGGCTTTCTCTCCTACAATTCCAGCGATGCGCCGAATCGCCTTCTTTTCTTTTCTCGCTCTGTTTTTCTTTTCCGGCGCGGCTTGCGCCCAGCAGAGCACAGGAGTTCAGCAGCCGCAGCGCCCGCCGGACGCGACTTCGCCCGCGCCAACGGCGCCCGTCTTGCTGCCCCATCGCTTCTGGGACACGCGCAACGCCTGGCTTTTCGCCGGCGTCGCGGCTTCGCGCGCGCTCGACTTCCACTCCACTGGCAACATGCGCCGACGCGGACGCGACGAAATCCTCCTCACCAACGACGTCGTGGACAACAAACCCGCCTTCGCCGTCATTGAACTCGCCGGTGCGGCCACCTCCATCGGCATCAGTTATCTTTTTCATCGCTCCGGCCATCACCGGCTGGAACGCTGGGTTTCCTATCTCCACATCGGCGTCACCACATTCGGCGCCGCCCGCAACTACTCCCTCCGCACCCGCCACTGATCCAGCTTGTTCCTTAACTCCCACTTGTGGTCTCCCGGTTCGCCCCAATGTTTTTCGCGCTTGACGTCACTTGGCGCGTAACACAGACTCCTTCTCGAACGTCTACTCTGGTGTACGGCCATGCTTACCGCATACTCTTCGCGTAAGCTCCTCTTAGTGGGACTCGTGTTGCTTTGTGCCTTTTCCTTCGCCTGGAACGGACGCTCCCTTCCCGCGCGTGCGGCCGGCCCACCCGCGCCGGACGTGGAGCGCGAGCACCTGTTGGCCATCGGAAGGGATTTGTTCGTTGAGCGCTGCTCGAGTTGTCACAACGACCGCGGCGACAAGCCGCTCTCCGGCGGCCTCCCACTCAACCAGCGGAAACTTTCGCGCGAAACCATCGAGCGCAACATCAACGGCCGCTTCAAAAAAGCCACAGATGAGCGGCGCCGCGCCGTCGTTCTCTACATCGAAAGTTTCCTGACAAAGTAAGCCGCCCCGGCTTCCCGGCCTTCCGGCATCCCCCACCGTCTAACTCTTTTGGGAAACAACCTGTGGTAGTCTCACTTCCGTTCGAAAACGATTGGGCAGGAGGATCTCATGCGCATTGGCAGGATGCTTCGCGTCGGCAGCATCGCGCTGCTTCTTCTTGTATTCACCGCGCCGCTCGCCGCGCAGGGTCTCGACTACGTCAAGGAGAACTACACCAAGCAGGAAATCTACATCTCCATGCGCGACGGCGTGCGCCTTTTTACCGCCGTGTACGCGCCGAAGGATTCTTCACAAAATTATCCCATCATGCTCCTCCGCACACCGTACAGCATCGCCCCCTACGGCACGGACCGCTACCGAGAAAGCGTTGGCCCCTCGGCCTCCTTCGCCAAGGAAGGCTACATCGTCGTTTATCAGGACGTCCGCGGCCGCTGGATGTCCGAGGGCGAATTCGAGCACGTCCGCCCGCACAAGGATGTGAAGTCCGGTCCCAAGGACATTGACGAGAGCACCGACACGTACGACACCATCGAATGGCTCCTGAAAAATGTCCCGCGCAACAACGGCCGCGTCGGCATGTGGGGCATCTCCTATCCTGGCTTTTACGCAGCCGCCGGAATGATTGACGCGCATCCCGCATTAAAGGCCGTCTCGCCGCAAGCGCCCGTCGCCGACTGGTTCACCTGCGACGACTGGCACCACAATGGCGCGCTGCTTCTCGCTCACGCCTTCGGCTGGTTCATGGGTTCCGGCTGGCCGTTCACCAAGCCAACTACCGATTATCCCGGCCCGCCGTTTGATCGCGGCACCAACGATGGTTACGATTTCTATCTGCGCCTCGGACCCAACAAGAACGCCAACGACAAATATTTTAGGAATCAAATCTCCTTCTGGAGCGAAATGATGAAGCGCGACCACCGCGACGACTGGTGGAAGGCACGCAACATCCGCGCGCATCTGCACAAAGTCGCGCCTGCGGTAATGACCGTCGGCGGCTGGTTCGACGCCGAAAACCTTTTCGGCGCGCTCGGCGTCTATCACTCCACCGAGGAGATGAATCCCGGCGTCTTCAACATGATTGTCATGGGCCCGTGGGTCCACGGAGGCTGGGCGTTCGGCCCTGGCGATTTCCTCGGTGATGCGCGCTTCGATTCGAAAACCGCAGACTTCTACCGCGAAAATATCGAGCTCGTCTTTTTTAATTTTTTCCTGAAGGACAAAGGCAAGAACGATCTTCCCGAAGCCTACGTCTTCGAGACCGGCGCGAATCAGTGGCGCAAGCTCGACGCCTGGCCGCCGAAAAATACTGTCGCGAAATCCATTTATCTCCAGGCCAGCGGTAAACTTTCCTTCGATCCGCCGGCCACGGACGCCAACGATTTTGACGAATACGTCAGCGACCCGAAGAAGCCCGTGCCGCTCACCCCGGGCATCGCTAGCGGCATGGCCCAGCGCTACATGACCGACGACCAGCGCCACGCCGCGCGCCGCCCGGACGTCCTCGTCTATCAGTCCGACGTGCTCGAAGCCGACGTCACCATCGCGGGGCCCATCACCCCCAGCCTGCACGTCTCCACCACCGGAACGGACTGCGACTGGATCGTCAAGCTCATCGATGTCTATCCCGATCGTTTCCCCGACGACAAGGGAAATATCTCCAATACGCTCGGCGGCTATCAGCAGCTCATCCGCGGCGAAATTATTCGTGGAAAATTCCGCAACTCACTGGAAAACCCTGAGCCGTTCACTCCGGGCAAACCCACGAAAGTGGAATTCCAGGTTTCGGACACGTTCCACACCTTCCGCCGGGGCCATCGCATCATGATTCAGGTCCACTCCACCTGGTTTCCGTTCGCGGATTTGAATCCTGGAAAATTCATGAACATCAATGAAGCCACCGAAGCCGACTTCCAGAAGACCACGCAGCGCGTCTATCACTCGAAGTCGCTTCCGTCGGCCGTGAAGGTCGGCATCCTGCCGCATTAGGTTTTTTGTTCGTAGGGGCGTATGGAATGCGCCCCTCAGAGGCGGCTTCACGCCGATCTTGTCATCCTTCGGGCCGACGCTTCTTGTCGGCCCGAAGGATCTCTTTTCTTGGAGGATTTTATGCGTCGAATAATTGCGTTTGTTATGGCGTTTCTTATTGCCGCCACAATTGCCGTTCCATCATCCGCCCAGGAAAAACCTGCCGCGCCGCCCGCGCAAACTCCCGCGCCTGTCGCCGCAAAACCTGAGGACGTCTCCTCGCCGGACGCCATCCTCGCCGCTCTCTACGATGTCATCTCCGGCCCCGCCGGCAAGCGCGACTGGGACCGTTTCCGTTCTCTCTTCGCGCCCGGCGCGCGCATGATTCCCACGCGCCGCGACGCGCAGTCCGGCGAAATCCGCTCCGTCATGCTCGACCCCGAAGGCTACATCACCCGCTCCGCGCCATTCTTGGAGAAAGAAGGCTTCTTCGAAAAAGAAATCGCGCGCCGTACGGAGCGGTTCGGCAACATTCTGCACGCCTTCAGCACTTACGAATCGCGTCACGCAGCCGGTGAGAAGCCATTTGCTCGGGGCATCAATTCCATTCAACTTCTTTTCGACGGCAAGCGCTGGTGGGTCGTCACCATCTACTGGCAGGGCGAATCTCCAGACAACCCCCTGCCCAAGCAGTATCTTCCAGCGCCGTAGTGCGGCGTTTCGCGCCGACTTGCGTGTGCTCCGCGAGTCGGACTATGATGCGTCCCGCTCATGCCACTTTCTGCTGGTGAACGTCTGGGTCCCTACGAAATCCTCGCACCTCTCGGCGCGGGGGGAATGGGCGAAGTCTATCGCGCCCGCGACACGCGCCTCGGCCGCGACGTCGCCGTCAAAGTCCTTCCCGCCTCTTTTGCGCAGGACGCCGAGCGCCTCCGCCGTTTTGAGCAGGAAGCTCGCTCGGCCGGCGCGCTGAACCATCCCAACATTCTGGCCATTCACGACATCGGCTCGCACGATGGCTCGCCTTATCTCGTCTCCGAACTCCTCGAGGGCCAGACCCTGCGAGAGCGCCTCACCGAATCGCCTTTGCCTCTGCGCAAGGCTCTCGACTTCGCCGTGCAAATCGCCAACGGCCTGGGCGCCGCACACGAAAAAGGCATCGTCCATCGCGACCTCAAGCCCGAAAATCTTTTCCTCACCGGCGACGGCCGCGTGAAAATCCTCGACTTCGGCCTGGCGAAGCTTTCGCCGCTCGTTCCTCCGGCAGACTCCTCGGAGAACAGCCCCACGCTGGCCTCCGCCGCCGCTCCGCTCACCCATCCCGGCGTCGTGCTCGGCACCGTCGGCTACATGTCGCCCGAGCAGGTGCGTGGCCGCGCTGCTGACCACCGCTCGGACATTTTCAGCCTGGGCACAATTCTCTACGAAATGGTCTCCGGCCAGCGCGCCTTCCGCGGCGATTCGTCCGTGGAGACAATGAACGCCATCCTCAAGGACGACCCGGCGGAAATCTCCGCGGCGCATCGCACGCTCCCTCCCGCTCTCGACCGGCTCATCCGCCGCTGCCTCGAAAAATCGCCGGAGGAGCGTTTCCAATCCGCCCGCGATCTTGCTTTTGCTCTCGACGCGCTTTCCGGCCATTCCGGCTCCAGCGCCGCACTGGCTGCCCCGGCCGATCAGCGCAAGCGTTGGCTGCTTCCGGCCGCCGCCCTTGCGCTGTTCGCCGTCGTAGCGGGCGGGTCTTTCTTCGCGGGACTCTGGAAGGGCCGCGCTTCCGGCGCGAAACCTGTGACCTTTCAACCAATGACCTTCCGCCCGCAGACCATTTTCCGCGCCGCCTTTGCCCCGGACGGGAAATCGGTCGTCTACAGCGCGGCGCTGGCGGGAAACCGGCCGGAGCTTTTTGTGCTTACCGCCGACTATCCGGAGCCGCGCTCGCTGGGATTGCAGGACGCGCACTTGCTCTCCATTTCCTCAATAGGCGAACTGGCTCTGCTCATCAAGGCGCAGTATCAGGGGCACCGACTGTTCGAAGGCACGCTGGCCCGCATGCCGTTGGGCGGCGGCGCTCCGCGGGAAATTCTCGACGGAGTTCGCGAAGCGGATTGGGCGCCGGATGGCGAAGGTCTGGCCATCATTCGATCGGTTGGCGTGAAGGACCGCTTGGAATTCCCTGCCGGAAAAGTGCTCTATGAAACGGCAGGCTACGTGAGCGACCTGCGTTTCTCCCCCGATGGACAGCACATTGCCTTTTTTGTGCACCCCGTCAAGTATGACGACCGCGGCGGCGTGGCCGTGGTGGATTTGGCGGGCAAAGCCACCACGCTCTCCGATGGTTATTGGGGCCTCGAAGGATTGGCGTGGACGCCGGACGGAAAGGAAGTGTTGTTCTCTTCGGGGAACAGTTACAGCGCCTTTGTGGTGTATGCGGTGACCCTTGCAGGGAAGCGGCGGGAGGCGTTGGAGAGCGCCGGAGGAATGACCATCCAGGATGTATCGCGCGATGGCCGCTGGCTGGTGACGCGTGATGATATTCGTCGCGACATGCTGGGCCGGGCGCCGGGCGCCAAGGTGGAACAAAACCTTTCCTTCCTTGATTTCTCAGATCCAGCTGACCTCTCCTCCGACGGACGAACGTTACTCTTCAGCGAAGAAAGCGGAGTTTTCGGCGCGAATTACGCAGTGTTTATCCGCAAGATGGACGGGTCGCCTCCCGTGCGGCTCGGAGAAGGTGCGGCCAAGTCCCTTTCACCCGATGGCAAATGGGCACTTTCTATCATTTTCTCTTCGCCCGTGCAATTGGCGCTCTATCCCACCGGCGCTGGAGAACCGCGCCGGCTGAATCGCGGCAACCTGGAAAACATCAATTCGGCGGTTTGGTACCCCGATGGAAAGCGCATTTTGGTTTGCGGCAACGAGCCGGGACGCGCCTCGCGGTGTTACGCATTGGAGATTTCGGAAGGCCAGCCGCGCCCGGTGACGCCGGAAGGAACCTTGCGCGGCGTGATTTCACCAGACGGAAAGCAAGTCCTCGTTCTGCGCGGTTCGGGAAATTTCGCGCTCTATCCGGCAGAAGGTGGAGAACCGCAACCCTTGCCATTTTTGGGGGCGCACGACGAGCTGATCCGCTGGAGCGCCGATGGCCGCTCGCTGCTCATTTTCAGTGGCTCCACTTTGCCCGCTCTGGTGGAGCGCGTGGATCTCGCCACCGGGCGCCGCTCTGTCGTGATACGACTCGTCCCGTCGGACTTGACGGGAGTGCTCGATATCAGCAGTGTAGTTCTCAAGGATGACGCTTCCGCTTATGCGTATGCCTACGAGCAGCAGCGCTCCAGCCTCTTCCTCATCACCGGCGCCCGCTAGTTTCTCTCCCGCTTTCGTCCTTCGCTCCTTGCGTGCATAATAGGACGCTATTTTTCAGGAGCGAAGGATGTACCAGTCCGACTTATTGAAAGACCGCGTCATTCTCATTACCGGCGGCGGCACGGGTCTGGGCCGCTCCATGGCCCTGCGCTTCGCCGAGCTCGGCGCAAAACTTTTTCTCACCGGCCGCCGCGAAGAGCCGCTGCAAAAAACTGCCGACGAAATTTGTTCCGCGGGCCACAATGCGGCCTTCGCTTCCTGTGACGTCCGCGATGCCGCGGCCGTCGAGCTTCTCATGGACGCCGCCGAAACCGAATATGGCCACGTGGACACGCTGGTCAACAACGCCGCCGGCAATTTCATCGCCCGCACCGAAAAACTTTCCGCCAACGCGTTCAACGCCGTCGTCAGCATCGTGCTGAACGGCACGTTCTACTGCACCAACGCGCTCGCGCGCCGCTGGATCGCCGGCAAAACCGGCGGCAGTGTTCTTAACATCGTCACCACGTACGCGTCCGCCGCCTCCGGCTCCGCATTTGTCGTGCCTTCCGCGTGCGCCAAGGCCGGTGTGCTGGCCATGACGCGTTCGCTCGCCGTGGAATGGGCATGTCACAAAATCCGTCTGAACGCCATCGCGCCCGGTCCATTTCCTACGGAGGGCGCGTGGTCCCGCCTCATGCCCACGAAGGAATTCGAGGAGCACGCCCGCGAAGCGCATCCCATGAAGCGCTTCGGCCGTCACGACGAGCTGACCAATTTGGCTGTTTATCTTCTCTCGCCGCTCGCCGAATATGTGAACGGCGAATGCGTCACCATTGACGGCGGCCGCTGGCTTCGCGGCGCCGGTGAGTTCAACGATCTCCTGGGCGTCCCCGATTCCGTTTGGGACACCATGGAAAAATCCCGTGGCAAGTAGCACAGGCTTACAGCCTGTGCGTTTTTCGTAGGACAGGCTTCAACCTTTCCTGCAACCGTGTACAGCCGTCACCGGCGTCGGGTTCTTTTCGATTTTCGCTATTCGTTTTTTGGGGGGAGGAACTATGAACGAAACGCCGCAGCAATACGTCTCCCGCATCCTCGGCCTCATCGAAGGCCACGACCCGATGAAGGTGCAGCGCTCCACCGCGGACAAGCTGCAGAAATTCATCCGCGGCGTCCCGCGCAGAAAACTCGACCGCCGCCCCGCGCCCGGCAAATGGTCCGTCACCGAGATTCTCGCCCACCTCGCCGAAACCGAATGGGTGGTGGGCTGGCGCCTGCGTTCCATCCTGAGCGCGAACGGCACGCCCATCCAAGCCTTCGACCAGGACGTCTGGGCGAAAACCTCGAACTACGCGAAGCAGGACCCCAAGAAATCGGTTGCGCTCTTCCGCATGCTGCGCACGGAAAATCTCGCTCTGCTCAAGTCGGTCCCTAAAGAAAAATGGGAGAACTACGGCATGCACTCCGAGCGCGGCAAGGAAAGCGTTGCCCGCATTTTCCAGCTCATTGCCGGACACGACCTCAATCACCTTGCGCAGATCGAGCGCCTCCGCAAGGAATCGCTCAAGAAGCGTTGAGCTGGAAATTCGAGCAGCCAAAAATCTGTTTCTGCCGAGCAGCGCCCGCGAAGGCCGGCGCCGCGCGCCAAAAAGTGACTCGGCAGCTCTGCTCTGTGAAAAAGGAATTGCGCCCGGGCACAGGGCTCGCGCTACGCGTTCCCATTTTCCGTTCTTCGTTTCCTTCTTCTGCGATATGATGCTGGCTGTTCCGTGCATTCAGCCCGGCCTGACGGGAGTGTGCGATGAAGCGGATGAATCATGCCCGGCGCGGGTTTTCGCTGATTGAGCTGCTGATCGTCGTCGCCATCATTCTCACCATTTCGGCCATTGCCATTCCGCGTCTTCTTCGTTCGCGCATGGTGGCCAACGAGACTTCCGCCGTCGCTTCCCTCCGCACTCTGTGCACCGTGCAGATCACCTACGAATCCACTTACAAAGTAGGCTTCGCGCCTTCGCTGGCCGCGCTCGGGCCCCAGGCACCGGGCACCGCTCCCAGCCCAGCCAATGCCAGCCTGATTGACGTCGTCCTCGCCGGAGGCTTGAAGAGTGGCTACGTCTTCACCTACTCTCCCGTGGATTCCAACGGCGACGGCCAGGTGGACACATGGACCATCACCGCCGCTCCCTTCACCCCCGGCCAGACCGGTGACCGCTATTTCTTTGTGGACCTCTCCAACGTGATCCGCTACAACGTCGGCGCTCCCGCCACCGCCTCGAGCACACCCATTCCCAACTAACCGTGGTTTAGGAATTTCAGTTTTGGTTTTGACCCTAATCCCTAATCCCCGGCCCCTAGCCCCTTCTTCATTTCTGCGCCCGAATCCTCTCCATCAACTTCGCATCCTTCGGCAGCAGCTCCACGCCGGGCAACCGCTCCACCAGATCCGCCCACTTCGGCTCTTTCGCAAACACTTTCTTGAACAACGGTAGCGCCTCTTCGACTCTGCCCGCTGTGGCCATCGTCACCGCGTGCCAGAAGTACGTCTCGAGCTCTTCAGGAATAAATTTCTCCGCCGTGCCGTATTCCCTCGATGCGCACTCCCAGTCTTTTTTCTCGGCACAAAGGTCGCCCGCGTTCATGTGCTGGTACGCGCGGCTCACCCGCACCAGTCGCTTGAGTTCGTTGATGGGATCCGCATGATCTTCGATGCGCAGGTCCACGATGCGGTCCGCCCACGGCTTTCCGCTCGGCTGCGCTTTGACCACGACGATCGCCGCCGACTGTTTTCCGCGAATGTCCCCACCCTCGCCCTGCGCCGCTTCGAGTGCCGCCAGCAGCTTGTCCGTCAAATCGCCTGGCGCGGATTCGAATGCCTTGGCCATTGCTGGCCACACGGTGGGCTTTTCCATCAAGTTCGCCTGCACCGAAAAATTTTTCCCGGTCTGGTGACCCGCTGCCGGGATACACATTTTCCCCGTGTGCGCCGCCACGCGCCCTTGCGCGTCAATCATCGCCACCTGCCGGACTTCCCGCCCTTCGTCTCCCGCCACCAGTGACTTGAGCGCCTCCGGCGCCGATTTCCCCGCGCGCATCAAGTCCAGCCCCAGCTTCCCGTAGCTTGGCTCGACAAACGACTGCGTCGCCACCGCTCCCACGCCCGATTCCGCCCACGTCACCATGCTGCCCACGGAGAACCAGTGCGACTGCACCGCCACGCCGATTTCTCCCGTCTTCTCATCCCGCGCCACAATGGAGAATGTGTGCACCGGCCTGCCCGTCCGCACCGCCTGCCCAATGGGCTGCTTGTCATCTTGCTTGCCCTGAGCGAAGCCGAAGGGAGCCCCGTTGCTTTTTATCGGGACGGAAGTTTTCTCCTTTCCAGCCTGCCCCTGCGCTCCCGCTGCCAGCGCACTCATAAAGCATATGCACAACCCCATCGCCACTCGCCTCACCGTGTCCTCCTTGTTTCGACACTTTGACATTTAGACGTCCAAATAAACTGTTGCTTTCCATCCAGTCGCAAACCGCTCAATCGCGAGCTGATGATACGTAACCGCCTTGATGTACGTCCCCGCGCGGTGTCGCGCTTTGTCAAATTTTTCACCGTACACCGCGCCGTGCGCCACGCCTTCGCCGATGCGTGTCACCTCCGCGCGACGCAGCGCCAGCCCTTCCGCGTCCGCCATTGCCAGGATCTCCGCCAGCCAGTCAAACAGCAGCGATTCCTCGTCCGCCCCGCTTGCGCGGATTTCCCGCCGCTCGCGCTCTTCAATCCTTTCCAGCTCGCATCCCAAGGACATCAGGGCCAGCGCCGCGTTTTCCAGCAATTCGCTCAGCGTCCCGCCGTACGCGATGAATCCCACATCCGCCGGATGCTCGATGATCTCAAATGCTTTCGTCACGCCGCGCATTTTACCTTCTTTTGTGGGACAGGCTATCAGCCTGTCCGGCGCCATTGCTGCTTGTATGGGTTTTGGTCGGCGCCCACGGATTCGCACCATTCCTGCACAACCGCAGCTTTGCCTGTGGCATCCTCTTCCTCGGGATGTTTCCCTCTCGACCAAATTTCGCGGTCACATTTCTAGCGCTGCTTCTGGCCGCCGCATCATCGGTCGTTGCGCAAGCACCGCGGTCGCCCAGCGCCGAGGCTCTGCCTCGCGGCGTCGTGATTCCTTCCGCCGCCTGCGCCGCCGCCCCGGAAAAGCAGTAGCGCCGCGCTGGACTCCCGGATAACCCTGCGCTGTCTCTTGCGTCTAACCAGCATAGCCAGGAGGGGGTCTGCCATGCGGAGCACTTTGCACTTTCGTTGGGGCGCGGGGATTGTAGCCACTTTTTTTGTTTTGGCTGGCGCAGTGACTGCCCAATTGCCCCGCCAGAACCACGAGGAAATGTACGAGCATCATCTCACCCGGGTGAATGACAAGTTTTGGGTCAGCGGCCAACCCCCGATGACAGAATTGGCCAAACTCAAGGAGCGCGGCTTCAAGGCCATCATCAACCTGCGGCTCCCCGGCGAGCACGACTTGGCGGCTGAAAAAGCGGAAGCCGAGCGCCTCGGCTTTCACTATTTCAGCATTCCGGTGGACTACGAAAAGCCGCGCGAGGAACAGGTCACCGAATACTTGCGGCTCGCCGATGACCCGCAAAACCAGCCCACGTTTCTCCACTGCACGATGGCCATTCGCGCCGGCGGCTTTTGGATGGTGCGTCGTGTCTTGCGCGACAAGTGGAGCCTGGCAGACGCCGAAGCCGAAGCCCGCAAAATCGGCGCGAACGACCGTTATGTCCGCTTTGCGCGCGACTATATTGCCAAGCACCCCGCGCCACCCGCGCGTCCATGATTTTGGGGATGTATTTCTAATGATGTATTTCTAATGACGAATGTGTTTTTTTGTCTCGGTTGACAGTGAATACTCCCAGACCTTCCCCGCACACCCCACCAAAAGAGTTTCGCCTTTCGCTCCGGGGAGCGCCGCTACAGCGACGCAGGAGTCCGCCATAATTTCCTCATAAACTACACCGCCCTTTTCGTCATGGATGATTAGTGCCGCACGATCCCAGATTGCGTAATCCAGAACGCTTGCATAGTAGGTGCTCGAAGCTAGAATCTTCAGTGGCGTCATGTGTAGTTTCCCGTATTGGCTTAGCCCAGGCGCATCCAGTATGGCTACCTTGGCCCCTGTCGCTCGGTAGACATGAATCCTTCCGTCATCCGGAATCACGATTTTGTCTGCATTCGGTTCATTCCCCCAGCGGGTTAGCGCGAAATCCGAAACCCATGGCCAGTCCCTACGTCCATGCTTCATCAGGATTCTTCCTGTCTCATCCCTCAGCGTCATTCGCGCGTCCCAGTCGCCGCCACTATGCAGGATGGTGCATCGGCCATTGCCGTTTGCATCCATCATTTCAACGTGCCAGATATTCCCGCCTTCTTGTCGCCAAATCTTCTTCCCCTCTAAACTCACCAGATGAATTCCGCCGTCGCCAATAAACCCAACGACGACTTCCGCCTTCCCGTCTCCGTTCACGTCTCCCGCCGCCGAGTCGACCACTGCGCTCGGCCCTTTGTACGCCCACAGGAGCTTGCCGCTCGCATTGAAGAGCATCACATCTGCCGCCCCACTTTGCCCGCGGTTCAAATAGCCGTACTCGCCGTTCGCATTCAGCCGCACCAGTTCCATCGAGCTGTGTGGTCTCGGCTCAAAATCCACGCGTAATTTCACTTTGCGGTCTTCGCCCAGAAAACGCGCCCCGCCTCTTCCGACCACTGCCAGCGCTTTCTTGCCAGGTTCGTATGGCCAGTCAAGCCGTAGATCTGTGACGACTCCCAACGCTTCAGCCGGCTCTTCATAGAAAACCACCCGTCGAAACACATCGCTGCCTGAGACGATCTTCGGTGTCTTTAGTAACTCGGGTTCCTTCAAACTTTCTTGCGTGCGGGGCCACAGCCACTGGGTCACCCAGGAACATCCGCCCAATGCTAGTGTAGCGACCAAGGCTAGGATTAGTCGCGCGTTCTTCATCGTGGGTCTCCGGCAGAGAAGACTACTCTGCCGCGCATCATACCATCCAACAATCTCGCCCTTTAACTTTTCATCCTTCGTTCTTTCTGTTAATTTTGTTGCTTCGCTGCTTGTGCGGAACGCTCATGGACACCATTCAAATTACTCTTCCGGACGGCTCCTCCCGCGCGGTGCCTCGGGGCACCACGCCGCTGGAAATTGCTCGGCAGATTTCGCCGCGCCTAGCCGGCGCGGCGTTGGTCGCGCGCGTCAGTGTGGGCGCGGGCGGCGGTGTGGCCGGGCCCACGGGAATGGTTTCCGACGGTGCCGAGCTCGTCGAGCTTTCCCGCCCGCTTGAGCGCGACACCAAAGTCGAAATCCTCACCGACAAGAATCCCGAGTCGCTCGAAGTCTATCGCCACTCTGCCGCGCACTTGCTGGCCGCCGCCGTCCTCGAGCTGTTTCCGGATGTCAAGCTCGGCATTGGCCCGCCGATTGACACCGGTTTTTTCTACGAATTCCTGCGCGCGGAGCCGTTCACTCCCGAAGACCTCGCCCGCATCGAAAAGAAGATGCGCGAGCTCGCGGAGAAAGACATTCCCAACGAGCGCAAGCTTATGCCCAAGCCCGAGGCGATCAAGCTCTACGCCGAGCTTGATCAGCCCTTCAAGTGCGAACTCGTCGAGGAAAAAGCCAGCGAGCCGATGGTTTCCTTCTACACCACCGGCAAGTTCATCGACTTCTGCCGCGGCCCGCACATTCCCAGCACCGGCCGCATCCGCGCCTTCAAGTTGATGAATGTTTCCGGAGCCTACTGGAAGGGCACGGAAGGAAATCCCCAGCTCCAGCGTATTTACGGCGCCTGCTTTTACACCCAGCAGGATCTGGACGCCTATCTCCACCGCCTCGAAGAGGCCAAGCGCCGCGACCATCGCCGCCTCGGCCCGGAGCTCGACCTCTTCAGCATTCAGGACGAGGCTGGCCCCGGCCTCATTTTCTGGCACGCCAAGGGCGGCCTCATCCGCAAGCTCATGGAGGACTGGCTCCGCGACGAGCTGCTCAAACGCGGCTACGACCTCGTCTTCACTCCGCACATCATGCGGCTTCACCTCTGGCAGACTTCCGGCCACACCGATTTTTACAAAGAAAATATGTTCGGCCCGGTCGAGGTGGAAAAGGACAAATATCAGCTCAAGCCCATGAACTGCCCGGGCCACATCCTCATTTACAAGTCGCGCCTGCGCAGTTACCGCGAGCTGCCCGTTCGCTACGCCGAACTCGGCACGGTCTATCGCTACGAGCGCAGCGGCGTGCTCCACGGCCTGCTCCGCGTCCGCGGCTTCACTCAGGACGACGCGCACATCTTCTGCATGCCCGGGCAGATCGAAGCCGAAATCGAGGATTGCGTGCGCTTCGCCTGGGACACGCTGAAAACCTTCGGCTTCAGCGATTACGTGATCGAGCTTTCGGACTGGGACGCTGCGCACCCGGAAAACTACGCCGGCAAGCCGGAGGACTGGCACCGCGCCACCGCCGCGCTCAAGAACGCGCTCGGGCGTCTCGGCGCGCCCTTTAAGCACATCCTCGGCGAAGCCGCATTTTACGGCCCCAAAATTGATATCAAGCTCATCGACGCCATCGGCCGCCCCTGGCAGCTCACCACCGTGCAGTTCGACTTCAATTTGCCGGGCCGCTTCGGCCTCGAATACGTCGGCGAAGACGGCGCGCGCCACCAGCCGCTCATGGTCCATCGCGCGCTGTGGGGTTCCATCGAGCGCTTCTTCGGCGTCCTCGTCGAGCACTACGCCGGCGCCTTCCCACTCTGGCTCGCGCCTGTGCAGGTGTACGTCCTGCCCGTCAGCGATAAAGTCGCGGAGTACTCCAAGCAGGTCACCGCAAAATTGAAAGACGCCGGCATCCGCGTGCATCTCGACGACCGCAACGAAAAACTCCAGGCCAAAATCCGCGACGCCCAGATGCAGAAGATTCCTTACATGGCCGTGGTCGGCGGCAAGGAAGCCGAAGCCGCTTCTGTTTCCGTCCGCCACCGCACCAAGGGCGACCTCGGCCCGCGCCCCCTCGACCAGTTCCTCTCCGATCTCTCTTCCGAAATCTCCTCCCGCGCCATTTCCTGACGTTTGCTCTTCCTTCTACACCCTGAACCCTACCCCCCTACACCCTTCTTAACTCCCGTGCTATACTCTCGTTTCCCTTCTGGGGGCCTGTCTGGCGGTTAAGGCCACTCCCGGCAAGGGGCACTTTTTTCTAATGGCCTGATTCGGTGGGGTTGTTTTTCCCATTTTCTATTTTCTCATTTCCATTTTCTGTCTTTGGAGGTGAAGTTATCGCTGAACGCAGCATGCGGCCATCCGACCGCACCCGGGTCAACGAGCGCATCCGCGCCCGCGAAATCCGCGTTGTGGACGACGAAGGCGGCCAGCTCGGCGTGATGCAGCCGTTCGAGGCCATCAAGATCGCCCGCGAGCGTGGCCTCGACCTGGTGGAGATTTCCCCCACCGCCGTGCCCCCGGTCTGCAAGATCATGGACTACGGCAAGTACCTGTACATCGAGAGCAAGCGCGCGCACGAGCAGCGCAAACACCAGAAAAGCGGCGTCATCAAGGAAGTGAAGTTCCGGCCCTCCACCGCCGAGCACGATTATCAGGTCCGCAAGAACCAGATCATCCGCTTCCTCGGCCAGGGCCACAAAGTGAAAGCCATGATCTTCCATCGCGGACGCGAGATGGCCCACAAGGAAGTCGGCCAGGCCAAGATGCAGCGGCTGCTGGCGGACATCGCCGATCACGCTCTGGTCGAATTTTCGCCGCGCATGGAAGCGAACATCTTGCTGGCCCTGCTCGCGCCCAAGAAGGGCGCCGCGAAATCGGCCCAGGCCGGCTCGTCTGCCAGCGAAAAGTCCGCCGCCGATTCCGCCTCGTAGCACAGGCTTTTAGCCTGTGCGGTTTCGTTCGTTCTTTGAAAGGCATTCATGTCAAAGAAAAAAGTAAAAAAATACAAACGCAAAACGCACCGCGGTGCCGCCAAACGGTTCAAAGTCACCGCCGGCGGCAAGATTCTTCGCATGCATTCCGGCAAGCGTCACTTGATGGGAACCAAGAAAGCCAATCGCATGCGCCGCCTCAAGAAATTGGCACTGGTGCACAAAGCCGACGCCGCCAACATCAAGTACCTTCTTCCCTACGCCTAAAGCTGTAGGGGCCGGCCTTTAGACCGCGTCGCGCTTCCGGTTTTGATTTGTCGGAGCGCCGCGTTTTTGTTCGATCCGATTTTCGTTTTTCGATCCCGAAACTTCGGGATCGGTTTTCGATCTTTACTGTGCTGTCAGGCTCTACGGGTGCCTGCCGGCCGGGTAGCACGGGCTTTCAGCCTGTGCGGTATGTCGGGGCGTCTGCCACCGCGGACTGCGCCCTCTGGAGGCTGCCTTGTGCACGCCTCGTTTCGGAGACAAACCCGTCGAGCGCCGTCGGTTCTGGAATCTGAAATTATCAAATTGAGATTTCAGATTCTCGCGCGGCTCCTCCCTCGTTTGTCTCCCGACACATCCCGTGATTGTCATTCGTAGGGGCGCTGCTTGCTGCGCCCGTGCCGTTTTTCGCTTTTCGTTCTTAAAGGAGAACCACATGCCTCGCGTCAAACGCGGTACCAAACGCATTGCCCGCCGCAAGAAAATCCTCAAGCGCGCCAAGGGCTTTTTCCTCACCAAGAGCAAGCTCCACCGCTCCGCGAAGGAGGCTGTGGACCGCGCTTTGCGTTTCGCCACGCGCGACCGTCGCGCCAAGAAGCGCCAATTCAGGCGGCTGTGGATTCAGCGCCTCGGCGCCGCCGCTCGCTTGAACGGCCTTTCGTACAGCCGATTCATGAACGGCCTCAAGAAGGCCGGCATCGGCGTGGACCGCAAAATTCTCGCGGACATGGCTGTGCGCGATGCCGCGGGTTTTTCCGCCCTCGCCGCTCAGGCCAAAGCGGCTTTGGCGTAGAGGCGCAGGCTTTCAGCCTCCGCGCATTTCGACAACCGTGTCATCCTGAGTCCCGACGCTGTGTGTCCGGACGAAGGATCTCAACTTTGGCTTTCCACTGACTACTGACAACTGTAAACTGACAACTTCTCATGCCGGTCCCACTCGACTACACGCGACGCACTCTTGACGAAATTCGCGCGGGTTCCCCCGAGCACGTCGAAAAACTTTTTTCCGATCTTCGCGCTGATTTTGATGAGGCCATCGTGTTGGCGAAAGACGAATCTGCCCTCGAAGCGCTGCGCGTGCTTTGGGTGGGGCGCAAAGCGGGCCGCCTGAATGATGTCGCGGATCATTGGCTCAAACCCGCTCCCGTGGAATTGAAACGTGTGATTGGTCCGCTGCTCAACGAACTTCGCAGCCATGTTGAAAGCGCGTTGAAAGAGCGGCGCCTGGGCGCGTTGGGCGCTGCTGCGACCCAGGATCTCAGCGCCGACCTTTCTCTCCCCGGCGTCTCCCGTTCCATCGGCACGCGTCATATCCTTCGCCAGACCATGGACGACTTCGAGCGCATTTTCCTTTCGCTCGGCTACACCATCGCTACCGGCCCGGAAATCGAATCGCCGTACTACAATTTCGAAGCGCTCAATATTCCCGAAACGCATCCTGCGCGCGACACCATGGACACGTTTTATCTCGACCTGCCTCCCGGCGCGCTCACGCAATATCTCCTGCGCACGCACACTTCGCCCGTGCAGGTCCGCACCATGGAGAAGCAGCCTCCGCCCGTACGCATCATCGTCCCCGGAAAGGTCTATCGCCGCGATAATCCGGATTCCACGCACTCCTACATGTTCCATCAGGTCGAAGGCCTCGCCGTGGATACGGACATCACCTTCTGCGAATTCAAGGGCACTATCGAATATTTCATCCGCGAATTCTTCGGCCCGAAAGTGAAAACGCGCTTCCGCCCCAGCTATTTCCCGTTTACCGAGCCTTCCGCGGAGGTGGATGCAAGCTGCATCTTCTGCGACGGTGCCGGCTGCCGTATCTGCAAATTCTCCGGCTGGATCGAGCTCTTCGGCTCCGGCATGGTGGACCCCGCTGTCTACGGCTTCGTCAATTACGACGCCAAAAAATATTGCGGCTTCGCCTTCGGCCTCGGCGTGGACCGCTTTGCCATGCTCAAATACGGCATCACCGACTTGCAGCTTTTCTTCCAGAACGATGTCCGCTTCCTGCGTCAGTTCGCGTAGCGTTCTGGTAGCGCATGCACTCTTGCCTGCGCGTTTGTAGGGGCGTATGGAATGCGCCCCCCGCTTTTCTCAAATGACCGCCCCGCCTCAATCCATCCCCACCTTCCCCCAGCGCCTCCAGGAATGGATTCTCGTGCACGCCTGCCCGCACCACGAAACAATTGTCGCGCCGCGCAAACAAACGCTTCTCTCCGATCTCCACGGCGCGGTTCTCGAAATCGGCCCCGGCATCGGCGTCAATCTCGCGTACTACCCGCAAGACATCCGCTGGACTGGCATCGAGCCGAATCCGCTGCTGCATCCGCATCTTCGTGCCGCTCTGGATGCGCGGCACATCGCCGGGGAATTCCGCTTCGGCTCCGCAGAATCCCTCGGCGTCCCCGACGATTCTCTCGACGCCGTCGTCAGCACTCTCGTTCTCTGCACCGTTCCCGACGTTGCCGCCACGCTCCGCGAAATCCTTCGCGTGCTGCGCCCCGGCGGCCGCTTTGTTTTTGTCGAGCACGTTGCCGCGCCGCGCGGCACCTTCACGCGCGCCTGCCAGCGCTTCGTGCGTCCCGTGTGGAACTATTTCGGTGACGGCTGTCACCCCGACCGCGAAACCTGGAAACACATCGAGTCCGCCGGTTTCTCTTCCGTCCATCTCGACCACTTCCGCATTCCTTCTCCCATCGTCGGCCCGCATATCTCCGGCTTCGCCGTGAAGTAGCGTCGGCTCTTTTCTTGCTCCCTCTTGCTAGCCACTAATCACTAGTCACTAGTCACTTTCTCCCATTACAATGTCCATTTCGGATTCGCCCGATGAAAGTCCTCTTCAACTGGCTCAAGGAATTTGTCGCCGTCACCGCGTCCCCGCAGGACGTCGGTTCGCGCCTTTCGCTCGCCGGAATCGCCATCGAGTCCGTCGAGGATTCCCCCGCGGGCCCCGTCCTTGACGCGGACCTCACCACCAACCGCGGCGATTGCATGAGCCACTACGGCATCGCCCGCGAAATCGCCGCGCTTTATCGCGTCCCTCTTAAATCCCTCGCGTCGAGCCCGAAAGAATCTTCGACGGCCATTTCCTCCTCCACCCGCGTCGAAATCGAGTGCCCCGACCTCTGTGGCCGGTACAGCGCGCGCGTGCTCCGCGGCGTCAAAGTCGGCCCGTCACCCGATTGGCTCAAGCAGCGCCTCGAAGCTCTCGGCCACGCTTCCATCAACAATGTCGTGGATGCCACCAACAGCGTCATGCTCGAGCTCGGCCAGCCGCTCCACGCCTTTGACCTCGACACGCTCGGCGAAAAGCGCATCGTCGTGCGTCGCGCGCGCGCCGGCGAAAAAATCACCACGCTCGACAATGTCGAGCGCAAACTTTCCGCGGACATGTGCATGATTGCTGACGCCGCGCGCAGCGTGGCCATCGGCGGCGTGATGGGCGGCGGCGATACGGAAATCAGCCTCTTCACAACCAACGTGCTGCTGGAGTCCGCCTGGTTCGAGCCCGTTTCGCTTCGCCGCACCTCGAAGGCCCTCGGCCTGCGCACGGAAGCTTCCATGCGTTTCGAGCGCGGCGTGGACCCCAATCTTGCCGACCTCGCCTCTCGCCGCTGCGCCGAACTGATCCTCAAGCTCGCCGGCGGAGAACTTCTCGCCGGCGTTGTGGACATCTATCCCGCGAAATCCGCGCCGAAAACAATCGAGCTCACTCGCAAAGAGTTGCTCCGCGTGATGGGCTCGGACGTCCCCGACCGCGATATCGAAGCGATCCTTTCTTCTCTCGGCTTCGCTCCGGTCCGCTCCGACGCCACTCCCGGCGCTTCCGGCTCGCTGATGGCCGCGTGGGAATGCGCGCGCCCGTCGTGGCGCCCGGACGTTTCCCGCGAAATTGATCTTATTGAAGAAATCGCGCGTCATCACGGCTTCGACAAATTTCCCGCGCGTATGCATCCCGCCCGCCAGGCCGCCGCGCGCCTTCCGCTCGCCGCCGCCGAGGATCGTCTTCGCGAGCGCCTCGTCGCGCTCGGCTATCAGGAAATTGTTTCCATCACCCTCGTGGACCCCGCGCGCGACGCTCTTTTCCGCGCCGACGGCGTCTCGCCGGCGAATCTCACCAACCCGCTTGCCGAAGACGCCTCCACGCTGCGTACTTCCGGCATCGTCACTATGCTCCAGGCGCTCGAGTGGAATATCAACCGCGGCCAGCGCAATCTGCGCCTCTTCGAAATCGGCCGCGCCTACGCGCTGCGCGAAGGAAAACCCGTCGAGACGCGCATCCTCACGCTCGCTGCTTCCGGCCTCGCCCGCGAAAAATCCATTCACGAGCCCGCACGCGATTTTTCTTTCGCCGACCTCAAGGGCGACCTCGAATCTCTCGGCGCGCTTCTCGGTGGCTTTGCATGGGACTCCGCCGCGCTTCCGTGGCTGCACCCCGCTCGCTCCGCGCGCCTGTCATTGGCTGCGTGTGTAGGGGCGCCGCTTGCTGCGCCCAGTTCCGGTGTCGCCGGCCAGCTCGCCCGCAACTTCGCCGAAAAATTCAAGCTCCGCCAGGACGTCTTTCTCGCCGAGCTTCCCTTCGACCCGCTCTGCGAAGCCCTCGAATCCGCGCACGCAAAATCTCGTTACGCGCCCATTCCGCGATTCCCCGCCGTCGAACGCGATTTCTCTCTCGTCCTCGCCGACGGCGTCACCTTCGCTCAAGTCGCCGAAAAAATCCGCGCCTTGGCCATTCCCGAGCTCGCGTCCATCGAAGCCGGCGACCTCTTCCGCGGCGGCGCCATCGCCGCCGGAAAGTATTCGCTGCTCGTCCGCGTCGTCTTCCAGTCCCACGACGCCACGCTCACCGAATCGCAGCTCTCCGATTTCTCCGCAAAAATTATCTCCACCCTCGAAAAATCCCTCTCCGCTTCTCTCCGCACCTCTTAGTGCGCTGTTGGCAAGGTTTTCTCTTGTCATTCCGAGCGAGGCGAGGAATCTGCGGCTTGGTAGATTTTGCAGAAAATCGGCGTTTCAATCTCTGGCGTTCTCTGTGTCTTTGTGGCAAATCTCTTTCATTTCCGCCTTTCAAACTTCTCGAATTGTCGCCGGTACGCCGTCTCCTGTGGCTCGAGCGCAATCGCTACGCTGATCGCCCGCACCGCCGCAGGAAACTGCCCGCTCGCGAAATAGGCCTCCGCCAGCGTGCTCATGTAGGCCGCATTTTTTTCCTTGGTGGCCTCTGCGGCTTTTCGCGCCCACTCCACCGCCTTTTGCGGATTTCGCGCCGCCTCGATTGCGCTCGTCGCTGCCAGCCATGCGGCCGCATTCAATAACTCCGCATCTTCCGGCGTCACCAGCATCCCCTGCGAAAACATCTCCATCGCCGCGGCATCGCGTCCGGCTTTTTCGTGGAGCAGCCCCAGCCCCATCCACGCGCGCCCTGCGAAGCCCACCTGCTTCCCTCGCGCCACGCGGATCGCGGTCTCATACGCCCACACCGCCCGCGGCTCCTCCAGTTCGCGCAACGCTTCGCCCAGCAGCAGGTATCCCTCCGCGTCTTCCGGGAACATTTCCAGCAGTGCTCGAATTCGGATCGCGGACTCCTTCAGGAGTTCCCGCGCTTTGGCCACCTGCTCTTGCTTCGGACCGCGCATGTGCTGCACCTGGATCAGGTTCGGCACCATGTTTTTGAAATCCGCGAGCTGCGCGTTGGCCGCTTGCAACTTCGCTCTGGTCGCTTCGTCACTTGCCGCGCTCGCCGGGCGGGGGGCCGGTTCCCCCAGTCCGGGATTCAGGGTCGTCGCCATGCGCATCGCTTCGTCACTCTCCCGCTGTCTTCCGCTTTGCGAGTAGAGCTCGGCGAGCGAAAGCTGCGCCAGCGCGAACTGCCGGTTCTTGTCGAGGAGATTTTCCAACTCGCGGATGGCGCGGCTGCGGTCCCCGGAGTCGCGCAATGTGAGTCCCACTAGCCACCGCGACACCGGCTCCGCCTCCGCCCGGGAAAATTCCTCCGCCTCCGCCCGCGTGCGCACGAACCCGTCATAACGGGCCACTGCTTTCCGGTCGAGTTCGATGGCCAGCTGCCATTCACGCGCGGCCTCGTCCACTTTGTGCTGGCTGCCCAGGGCCACCGCCAGGTCGCAGCGCGCTTGCACATACTTCGGCTCGATGCGCACCGCGTCCCGCGCCGTCGACTCCGCCGCCACCCACTGTCCCTGCCGGATATGCGCCAGCGCTAGGTTGCGGTACGCCGGTGCGAACTTCGTATCCATGCGGATAGCTTCGCGGTACTGCGCGATGGCTCCCGCGCTGTCTCCTGCGTCGTCGAGAGCGTTTCCCAGGTCTACCCGCGCCTGCAAATCCTCCGGATGTTCCGCGACGACTTTCTTCAGTCGCAGCAGCGTCTCCACCCGCTCGCTCGGCCTCTGCCCTTGCTCCTGCGCCCTTGCGTGACCTCGCTCCGCTGTCACGGAACTCAGCGCAACAACGAGCACGAAAACTAAGAATCTCCATCTGTGTTTATCTGCGTTCATCTGTGGTTCCAGAAGAATTTGTCTTTGCATCTTACAATCACTCAATCGCCATTCACTCAATCACTCAATGTATGATATTCCCGCCAGCCGGGGAGCGTGTACCATGAAATCCGTTCAGGTCGAAATTTTCAACCAATCCTACAACGTCCGCGGCGACCTCGACGAAGCCTACGTCGCCGACCTGGCCCGCTACGTGGACGGCAAGATGCGCTCCGTCGCCGCCGCCACGCGCACCGTGGACTCCCTGCGCATCGCCGTGCTCGCCGCTCTCAACATCGCTGACGAGTATCACGCCCTTCGCCAGCGCCGCGCCTCCGTCGAAGACGATCTCCGCTTCCGCGCCGAGCGCTGCCTCCAGCTCGTGGACTCCGCCCTCAAGGATTCCGCCTGAATTGTCTTTGGGATTGACGAAGGATCTCGCTTCTGGATTTCCCGGAATCCTAAATCCGGAGTCCTTTTCTACGCAACTCACTAATCGATCCGCGGATCTTCCTTCGTCGCCGCGCGGTCTTGGGTCGTCGCGTGGATGATTCCGGTTTTATCCATGAAGAAGCTGCGCTGTCCGGTCGTCCCGTAGGTGATAGGTCGCGCCGAAACCGTAAAGGAATCCGCGCCCGGCGGGCAACCCGCCGCGGCCTGTTTCACCGCCAGCCCTGGCTTGTACTCGAAACCGTATCCGCTTTTCGTTCCGTCCGCCAGCACGGAATCAATCAGGTCCGCAAACTGGCAGCTTGCCTTCATTCCCGGCTGCGGCGGCCCAAGCGTGCGCAGGCTGGGCGGGAATTCATTGTAGTACGTCGCCGCGTACCCTTCCGCCGCACTGTGGATGGCTTTCAGCGAGCCAACGGGCGAAGCCTCGCTCGTGGCCATGCGGCTGCGGATCATATCCGGCACCGTTACGGCCAATGTGAGTGCCACCGCCAGTAGTGCGAACGCCGCGCTTGCCGCGTTCCACGCCAGCCACTTCTGTCGGCCTTCATCTAGCCACTGCGCTTCGTAGGTCGTCTTCGCCTTCGCAAGCAGCGCAGCTTGCAGTCCCGCCAGGATCCCGAAAAAGAGCAGCCACGCGGTCAACGCCCGGAGGACTTCATCGGGGATTGCCTGCATTCCTTCCGTTACCAGCATGAAGGCCAACAGGCCACCGGCGAACAGCGCAGGCACGGCAATCACGACCAGGCCCATGCTGCCCATGGACATCGCCAGCCGGATTCCTTTTCTCTCCACTCCGCCGCGCAGCCGCCACAAGATTACCGCGTAGGGAACCAGCAGCGGCGCTGCCAAGATCAACACCCGCGCCGGGTCTGCGCCGAGGCCCGCGATGTATGCCATCCCCGCCACCAGGATGAACACCCCCGGCGCTGCGCTGGCCACGCGCATGCCCCGCAGGCTTGGCCCCTGAATTTCCTTCTTGCCGGGACGGCGTTGTCCCAGAAATTCCACGCCGGCTTCCTTCCTCACTGATCAATCCTTCGATCTTCCTTCGTCGCCGCGCGGTCTTGGGTCGTCGCGCGAATCACGCCACTCTCGTCCACGAAAAAATTTCGCTGCCCGCTTTTGGACATTTCCCGCGGCCGTGCGCCCACGGTGTAGCTCTCCACTCCCGGCGGGCATCCTGCCACGGGCTCTTTCAGCGCAGGCCCGGGCGTGTACACGTAGATGTAGCCGTTCTTTTTTCCGCTCGCCAGCGCTCCCGTTATCAAATCCGCCGCCCGGCATCCGTCTGCGGTGCCGCCCGGCGCCTGGCCCAGCGTTTTCAAATCCCGTGGAAATCCGTTCTGATATTCCTTCCGGTAATTCTCCGCCGCGGTGCGGATTGAACGCAACGATCCCACCGCGCTGGCTTCGTTCGCCGCGATGCGGCTCCGCAACAGGCCCGGAACCGCTACCGCGAGCACAAACAGTGTTCCTGTGCAGACCACCGCGAAAAGAGCCCAGATCCACCGCGTCCTGTGCGCCAGTTTGATCTCCGGCCACTGCGTCTCATGCGCCTTCTTCGCGTTCTGGTACATCGCCCACTGCATCCACGCCAGCAGCGCAAACCCCGCTGAAAGCCCGGTCAGGATCGCGAGCGTCTTTGCCTTCTCCCCTTCGAGCGGCTCCATGATCAGGACAAAAATGACGATCACCAGTACAAACAGCGTGATCGCGGAAAGCAGCACCGCCACCGCAACTCCCGTGAGCATGGCCAGTCTCAGGCCGCGCCGGCTCGGGCCGGCGCGCAGACACCACAGGATTCCCGCGTACAGCGCGAGGAACGGCAGGAAAATAATCGCGAGCGGCGCCTCTTCCCTGTCGTTCATTGCTATGAAGCCGGCAATCAGTCCCGTTACGAGCAGCGCGTCGATTGCCGCGATATTTCTTACCCCCCGCATCCATCGCAGGTTCATTTCTGGGGGATTCGTTGGATTGGCCGGTAAACTCTCCATGGGAGCGTCTCCCGTATAAGGCATCGCGCCGGGCAGGCTAGGACTCTGTGGCGTCGGCAAAAGACTTGCGCGTGCGCGCAGCATACGCCGCGCTGAGCACAGCGTCAATTGGCGACGCGCAAGGCGCGCGAGATTCGAGTCGGGTTGTTTGGTCCTCGATTTGTCAGGTGGGTCTTGCGAGAAGTTCTTTCGCTGCCGGTTCAGCGCGTCCGTTCCGTCGCCGCCGATTCATCCGCTGCTGCATCCTCTGCCTCATACGCACGCGCCCCCGCGCCTTTCAGTTCGTGCCCTTTTTCTGCGGCCTGTCCGTGATAGACCATCATGTGGATCAGGAACATCGCCACCAGCACGACACCGAAGGTGCACACAATCGTCGCGCCCGTCGGCGTATCCATTTTCACCGAGAGGAAAACGCCCAGCGCGGATACCAGCGTGCCCATGGTCCATCCGATGGCCAGCCGCGGCCCGATGCGGTCCGCAAACAGCATGGCGCCCACCGACGGCACAATCAGATAGCAGAACACCATCAGCACGCCCGCGATAGCCACGGACCGCGTCACAACGAATCCAAAAGAAACATAGAAGAGAAAATCCCACCACCGGATGGAAATTCCCTGCGCCTCCGCCTGTTTCGGGTTCATCGAGATCAGCAGGAACCTCTTGCGGAAAATGTAGTGGAACAGCCCGATGACCGCATAGAGCGCCGCCGTGCGCAATACGTCTTCCTTGGAGACCGCGAGGATGTTCCCGATCAACATGTCTTTCAGGTGCTCGGTTTCGCCGGTCGCCTTGCTCATCGCCAGAATTGTCCCTGCAGATGCCACTGCATAGGCGATGCCGATGAACGCTTCCTGCGGAATGTGCTTGCGGCGGCTGCGCGCCATGGCAAATACGGCTGCCCCCAGCACGGCAAACGCCAGGCTGACCCAGTAGGTACTCTCGCTGTGCGCATCCAAACCTGCCAGGATGCCGATGGTGGCGCCCAGCGCCGCGATTTGCGCCAGCGCCAGGTCCACGAAGATCACTCCCCGCTCCACTACATGCACTCCCAGGTACGCATGGATGCCGGCAATGATCAGGCTGGCGACAAGCGGCCACTTCAAGAACTCCAGAATTTCCATCACTCCTCCACTGTTCTAATGAGCGGCCTGGAATGCCCGCACCAGCAGGTTCACATCGTAATCGAACAGCTTGAAATAATCCGTCACTTCCTTTTCGCCGCCCACGGACGGCAGCAGCACCACCACCTGCGCCCCGGTCTGCGCGGCCACGCTGTTCGGTGTCTTCAAATCGAAGTACGGCTCCACTAGAATCACCTTCACGTTTTCGCGCTTCATCAACGCGATCAGCTCGACCAGGTGTGCCGGGCTGGGCGGAATGCCCGCGCGCGGTTCCACGTAGTCCACCACGTTCAGCCCAAAGCGGCCGGCCAGGTTGGGCCACGAGCGGTGGTACGTCACCACTTTTCGTCCGCGGTACGGTTTCATCTGCTCGTCCCATCTTTTTTCCGCATCCGCAATCCGCTGCTGGAATGACTTCAGCCGTTCCGCAAAGTACGCCGCGTCCCCCGGACTCATCTGCGAAAACTTTTCCGCGATGCCCTGCGCGATGCGCAACCCGTTTTGCGGGTCCAGCCAGTAGTGCGGGTTTCCCAGCGGATGGACGTCGCCCATCGCCCGCGTCACCTGCGCTGTGGGGATCTCCATGATTTGCGCGAACTGCGACGAGTCGAAAAATCCCGGCGCTCCCGGCTGAATCTTCGGGTTACCGCACTGCGTCACCAGCGGCGGCAGCCATCCAATTTCCAGTTGCAGCCCGACCACGATCAGCAGGTCCGCGCGCTTCAGTTGCAGCAGGAAGCTCGGCTTGGCCTCCACGAAGTGCGGGTCTTGGTAACCGCGCGCCACGGACGTCACGCTCACGCGGTCTCCGCCCACTTCTTCCGCCAGCGTCGCCAGGTCTGTCGTGGACGTTACCACATTCAGCTTTCCCGCCGCCCGCGCTCCGTCCGGCCAGATGCCTGCCATCCCCGCCGCCAGGATCACTGCCAAAGTCACCAGAATGAATTCCCGGTAGAAACTCCTAACTCTTTTCATGAGTGCTCCTAACCGTCAACCTTGTTGGATGTATTCTGCACCGCTCTGCGTTTCGTCCTTCTCACTCTGTATTAGTCACTAGCCACTACTTTTAGAACGGATGCGCCCCATGCGCTCCCATCACGAAAAGGAACTGGAAGCGCAGCTCGTTCGCGTCCTGTTTCCCATCGTAACGCGTGAAGCGGTACTGCCCGCGGATTTGGCTGAACTCGCTCGGCCAGTACGTGAGCAGCGCCGAAAAGCCCGAGTCCATCTGCCGCGCGTCCATCGGCCGCTCCGACCAGTCGAACCGCCCGCCCAGCGTCCACCGCCGGTTCACGCGGTATTCCGCCGCGCTATACATTCCGAACGCGCGTTGCTGCGTCGGAAGCTGGTCGCGCCGGCTCCACACAAATTCATTGCGCCACATAAACGAGTGGTAGATCGCCCGACGCAGCGGCTTCCACCGCAGCGTCGCATCGATCCCGTAGAGATTGGTCAGGAAATCGCTGCCCTGGTCGTTGTGCCCGCGCGCGTACGAAAATCCCATCTCCATGTTGGTGCTCTCGGAGATGTCTCCGTACCCGCGCAGCCGCCCGACCACGCTGATGTCATCACGCTGGTTGGCCACGAACAGCGCGCCGGAATCCCCGCGGTATGCTTGCCCGATCGCTTCCAGAAAAATTCCCTTCGGCGCCGGCAGGATCCGGCTCAGCGACACGCCGGCGTCGCCGATGCCATCGTCGCCGTTCACCAGGTTTTCCGTCACCAGCGGACGGTCGGTCCACGGAAGGTTATGGGTGTGCAGCGTGTTCACTCGGCCGAACTCTGCGCGCATCTTGCCCACTTTGGCCGTCAATCCCCCCGGCAGCGAAGTAAAGGTCAGGTACGCCTCTTCGATGCTCACGCCGGATTCGCCAAACGAGATGAACACGTCGCCGCGCGCATACGGATCGATGATCGCCTGCAAGCCCAATTCGGTTTCGCGCATCTCCAGCGCCGGTACCGGCCGCACGCGGTCGCGTCCCACCGCTCCCAGAAAATTGCCGATCAGGCTGATGTCCGGATTGAGCGCCTTTGCCGCGCTGCCTCCTGCGCCGCCCAGTTGGACGGGTGGCGGTGCAGCCGCGGGTGCCTGCACCGCCGCGGCCGCTGCGGTTTCCGCCGTGACCCGTGCCTCTCCCTGCGCTGCCTTCACCACGCGCAGTTCTTCCTCCAGCGCGCGGATGCGCTCCTCGAGCGCCCGCAGGCGTTCTTCGTTTTTCTCCTGCGCTTGTGGCGGCGCGATGCTCTGCGCTCGCGCCCCTCCCGGCAACAAAAATAGCGAGAATGCAACGGCAGCAATGCCTTTCATCGGCGAACTCCTGTTCATGAAGAATGTCTGAGAAACGCGCGGACAGAGGGGCGCAGCGAGTCAGCTACGTGGCGGGGCGCGGGAAGATATTGCTTCAATCGGCTGAAAGTGTGCAAGGCAAGGTGCCGCTTCATTCTGCAGCGAGTTTGACGCCACCTGCACATCCAGGCTCGCGTCGGGCGCCGGTACGGCCCAGCCGCCCGATCGGCACAGTTGGCACTGGTGTTGCGATCGCTGCGCCGCGCTCGCTTCGAAGCACACGTGCACCTGCGCCGCCACCATGCACACCAGCAGCACCAACGCGAGCACGCGAATGGGTCGGCTATTCATTTCCGGTCGTATGCGCTATTCATCGTAGCTAATAAGATAGAGCCTACTCATCCAAGGTTGCTTCGTCAAGTTTCGTCCCGTTCCTTTTCCGTCATCCACCTGGATTTCTGCCATCCTGAGGGCCGGCGTCTCTTGTCGGCCCGAAGGATTTCACTTTGTTTTGTCCTTGTCTTTTCGCTGAATCCTGAATCCGAAATCCTGATTCCTCTTTCACGCTCCTCTTCTTCCCTGAATCCTTTATCCTGATTCCTATGCCTGTCCCCTTCGCCGGTTGCTTCACCGCAGACCCCGCCGCCAGGCTCGTCTTTGCCGGCCTCGCCGACGACTCGCAATCCTCCTTCCGTCGCGGCGCCGCACGCGGGCCGGCCGCCATGCGTCTTGCCTACGACGGCGATTGCTACGGTTCCACCAGCGAATCGGGCTGCGCCCTTGCCGGAAAAGTTTTTGACGCTGGCGACCTCCCTTCGCTCGCCACCTGGAACGCCATCGCGAAAACATTTCACGACTTTGCCGCCGCCCAATGGCGCGCCGGAAAAATTCCGTTTTTTGCCGGCGGCGACCACGCCGTCACGGTGCCGGTCGGCGAAGCCCTGGCTGTGCTTGGCCGGCCGATTCACATCATTCAACTCGACGCGCATCCCGATCTCTACCCCGTGTACGAAGGCTGCGCCACCTCGCACGCCTGTGTGGCCGCGCGTCTCCTGGAGATGCCTCACGTTGCTTCGCTCACGCAGTATGGCATCCGCACCGAAAACGCCGTGCAGGCGGACTTCGCCCGTCATCATTCAGGGAGGCTGCGCCAGTTTCATGCGCGCTCGCTCGGCGTCGCGCTGGAATATCCCTCGCACATTCCGCGCGGCGCGCCGGTGTACATCACACTGGACCTCGATGGTTTCGATCCCGCTTATGCGCCCGGCGTTTCGCATCCCGTACCCGGCGGTTTCACGCCGCGCCAGGTGCTCAATTTTCTTCAATTCGCTCCCTGGTCGCTCGTCGGCATGGACGTTGTCGAGCTCAATCCCGACGCCGACTTCGGCAATCGCACCGCCATCCTCGCCGCCCGCTGCCTCCACGAATCCATGGCCTTCGCTCTCTCCAGTCACTAGCCACTAATCACTATTCACTGCTTTTTGACTTTTCCTCGCTCCGCCGCATAGACTGCTCTGCTCCATGCGCGTTCTCTTCATTGGCGACATCGTCGGCTCTCCCGGCCGCCGTATCGTTCACGACCGCCTTGCGGACATCCTCGTCCAGCAACAGATAGATCTCTGCATCGCCAACTGCGAAAACGCCGCTTCCGGCTTCGGCATCACGCCGCGCCTCGCCGACGAGTTGCTCGCCTCCGGCATTGAACTCCTTTCCGGTGGCAATCACATTTTCGACCGCAAAGAAATTCACGAATACTTTCCGCATCAGCCGCGCCTGCTGCGTCCCGCAAATTTTCCCGAGGGCGCGCCCGGCAGCGGACTCTACATCGGCGCCGCGAAAAACGGCGTCGGCTACGCCGTGCTGAATCTGCAGGGCCGCACCTTCATGGCCCCGATCGATTGTCCCTTCCGCGCCGCCGACCGCGAGCTCGCACGCATCCCGCCCGAAATCAAAATCGTTCTCGTGGACGTGCACGCGGAAACCACCAGCGAAAAGCAGGCCATGGGCTGGTATCTCGACGGCCAAGTTTCCGCCGTCATCGGCACGCACACGCACGTGGCCACCGCCGACGAGCACGTCCTGCCCCGCGGCACCGCCTACATCACCGACGTGGGCATGACCGGTCCGCACGATTCCGTCATCGGCATGGAAAAGGAAGCCATCATCAAGCGCTTTCTCGAATCCCTTCCCGCGCGCTTCGAAGTCGCCGAGGGCGACATCCAGATGAATTGCGTCCTCCTCGACCTCGACGAGTCCGCCTCCCTCCCCGCCTCTACTCGCTCTCCCGCCCGCTCCATCTCTCGTCTGCGCTTCCGCTTGGATTCGTAAGCGATGAACGCGGAAACGACACACACGTTCGAAAAAAAGCCGCCGTGGCACCAATCTGTTGAGGAAGATGGTTTCACAATAATCCCGGGTGTCTTAGCTTCCCACGAACTCATTCGGCTGCTTGCCCAGCTCAATGACGCACCGCTTCGGCGCAGCAAGGCCGGTGTGCGCCACGCACTCGCTTGCGCTCCCGTGGCAGCCTTGGCGCGGGATTCCCGACTCCTTGCAATTGCGCAGGAGATCTTGCGTTGCACGGCGTTTCCGTTCCACGCGACATTGTTTGACAAGTCCTCCGGTTCCAACTGGCTTGTTCCCTGGCATCAGGACACCGCTTTGCCGCTTCGCGAGCGCCGCGAAATGCAGGGCTGGGGTCCGTGGTCTGTAAAAATCGGTGTTCATTATGCGCATGCTCCGGCAAAGGCGCTGTGCCAAGTGCTGGCCTTGCGAGTCCATTTGGACGATTCAACTTCGCTCAACGGGCCGCTGCGTGTCCTGCCCGGAACTCACACGCGCGGCGTTCTGTCCGACGACGCGATCCATGAGCTCGCGGCTCTGACACCTGCTGTCGAATGCCTTGTTCCGCAAGGCGGCGTCTTGGCGATGCGACCACTTCTCGTCCATTCCTCCTCCAAGTCGCATGCGGATCTCCCGCGACGCGTACTGCACATCGAGTACGCCGCGTCAGCGGTGGTTGACGAAGGCCTGGAACTAGCCGTCACCTAGCCGGGCCTCGCTTGCGAATTCGCGCGTCTCTTCCGCCCGCTCCATCTCCCGCTTGCGCTTTCATCTGGATTCGTAGGGGCACGATACATCGTGCCCGCATTTCGCGGACCGCATCACTGCTTTCGCCCGCCGCGCCAAAATCTGATTCTCTGCTTCTCGCATCGTCCTTTGGCCTGAATTCCTGCTACAATCCGCCCGTCCCGAAACCCTCATGCCACGCTGCTCCCGCTGCGACGAAAACCTGACAGCTTCCGCACGCTTCTGTCCATCGTGTGGCGAACCGTCCAGCAGTATTTCGCAGATGCCCACCGCCGCGGGCAAGCCGGCCGCGACCGCGCCGCGCGCTTCCCTCGCCGCGGAAATCGGCCGCCTGGACTCCTCCAGTTCCTTCGACGCCGGCGGCTTCGCTCCGGGTGCCATGGTCGCCGACCGCTACCGCGTCATCGGCCTGCTCGGACGCGGCGGCATGGGCGAAGTCTATCGCGCCGACGACCTCAAGCTCGGCCAGTCCGTCGCCCTCAAATTCCTTCCCAAAAATTTCTCGCAGGACGCGGTGTTCCTCGATCGCTTCCGCGCCGAAGTCCGCACCGCCCGTCAGGTCTCTCATCCCAACGTCTGCCGCGTGTACGACATCGGCGAAGTGGACGGCCACCACTTTCTTTCCATGGAGTACGTGGACGGAGAAAATCTGGCCACGCTGCTGCGCCGCATCGGTCGTCTGCCCGGCGCGAAAGCGCTGGAGATTGCCCGGCAGCTCTGCGCGGGCCTCGCCGCCGCGCACGCGCAGAGCGTGCTGCATCGCGACATCAAGCCCTCCAACGTCATGATTGACGGCCACGGCCGCGCCAAGCTCACCGACTTCGGCCTCGCCGTTCGCGGCGACGATGCCGCCGCAGGAGAAATCTCCGGCACGCCCGCTTACATGGCCCCCGAGCAGATTGCCGGCCTCGGCGCTACGGCCCAGAGCGATCTCTACTCCCTCGGCCTCGTGCTCTACGAGGTTTACACCGGCAAGAAAACTTTCGAGGCTTCCAGCTTCGCCGAATGGCGCCGCATTCACGCGGAACAGCAACCCACCGCGCTCACCCACCACGCCGCCGATATTGACGCCGCCGTCGAGCGCGCCATTCTCCGCTGCCTCGAAAAAGATCCCGCCAAGCGCCCTACTTCCGCGCTGCAACTTGCGGCCGCTTTGCCCGGTGGCGACCCGCTCGCCGCCGCACTCGCCGCCGGCGAAACGCCTTCGCCGGAAATGGTCGCCGCCGCCGGAGAAGAAGGCGCTCTGGCCCCGGCCAAAGCCTTGGCCTTGTTGGGAAGCGTTTTTGCCGCGCTGGTGGTTGTGCTTCTGATTTCGCGCTTTTCCAATATCTTGCGTTTCGCGCCGGTCGAGGATTCTCCCCAAGTGCTCGCCGCGCACGCGCGGGATCTCGTCAAGAAACTCGGCTACACCGCTCCACCCCGGGATTCCGTGCACTGGCTCGCGATGAACAATCAATATTTGGTGTATCGCGCGGAACATCTGCCCTCGCCCCAGCGCATCCGCGATTTGTCCGCCGCCGCTCGGCATCCAGTCCTTTTCTATTACAGGCAAAGTCCCTTGCCGATGGTTCCCTGGACCTTGGAATGGCTCGTCGGGGATGAAGACCCTCCGCACGATGTGTCCGGCATGGCCACCGTCGTCCTCGACGGCCGCAGCCACCTGGTGGAATTCCGCGCCGTTGCGCCGGCGTTCGACGATTCCAAGGGGCCGTGGGCGGAGCCGGATTGGAATTTGCTCTTCACCGAAGCCGGCTTGGAGGCCGGCCGTTTCACGCGCGTGCCGCCGAAGTGGCGCCCCATCGAGCCTTTCGACGCGCAAGCCGCATGGGACGGCACCGCCGCTCAGGAGCCGGACACTCCGCTGCATGTGGTCGCTGCTGCATTTCACGGCAAGCCGGTGTTCTTCCGCGTGCTGGGCCCCTGGATTCGCCCGCCCGTGACAGGAGAAGGCGGAGACGAGGGTGGAGTGCGCAACCTGCTCCCCCAGATAGTTATTTTCATCATCGCTTCCAGCATCACAGTGGCGGGCTTTTTCATTGCGCGGCGCAACCTCCTTCTCGGACGCGGCGACCGCAGAGGCGCAACCCGGCTGGCGCTCGCCTTTTTGCTCGGCGCAAGCGTGGCATGGATTCTCTCCGTCAACCACGTTTCCGCCATCGGGCGTGAACTTGACGCTGCTCAGAAGGCCACGGCAGTGATTTGTTTTGTTGCGGCGGGCATCTGGGCGGCGTATATCGCGCTGGAGCCGTTCGTTCGCCGCCACTGGCCGCACCTCTTGTTTTCCTGGTCCCGGCTGCTTTCCGGCCAATTCCGCGATCCGCTGGTGGGCAGAGACCTCTTGATCGGTGTGGCATTTGGCGCGCTGATGGGCATCATCCGGGAGACGTTTTTCGCGCTGCCCGCCTGGTTCAATTTACCGGGCCTTTCGCCCCGCGGCTTCGATCGTTCGACGGTGGGCGGCCCGCTCGAGCTGGCTGGGGCCGTGCTGACCACCGTGGGTTCCGCGCTGGCCTTGAGCCTGATGACGATCCTCTTGATCTTTCTCCTGCGCATGATTCTGCGCAAAGACTGGCTGGCCATTCTCGTGGCTGCTCTCTTGCTCACGCTGGGGGGACTTGGCTTTACAGGAGCGCAACAAGTTTCCATCTTCATCGCCTTGGCGAGAGCGGCGCTCGCCAATGGGCTGATTGTTTTTGTCGTGTTCCGCTATGGGCTCCTCGCTTCGATGGCTCTTGCCTTCACCGGCAACCTGATTCTCAATTTCCCAATGACCCTGGACTTTTCCCACTGGTATGCGGGCAGTTCTCTCGCCGCCCTGCTCGTCATTTTCGGTGTCGCCGCTTACGGCTTTTATACCTCTCTTGCCGGACGCCCCCTCTTCGGCGCCGCCTCCCTCGACGACTGACCCGCTTTCAAAGCTCTTTCCTCCTTCCTCCTCCTTCTTTCCTCATTTCCTCCTTCCTCTTTCCTCGTCTCTAATCCCTGCTCCCTCATCTCCAAATCTCGACTTCGCCTTTCGTCAGTGGTAGCCTCATCTCTTCGCTGGTCCCCCAGCCAATAGCCACTGGCCCATGGCATCTCCTAGCGCACAACTCGACCGCATCGCCATTCAGGAGCAGGTTTCCGGCATTGTCGCCGAACTCCTCGTCGAGCTGGGCAGTCACCGTGTCCCCGCGGAGATCAAGCCCTCTGCGCATCTCGAGCGCGACCTCGGCCTCGGCAGCCTCGAACGCGTTGAGCTGGTCCTGCGCGTCGCCGCCGCTTTCCGCATCACTCTTTCCGACCGCGTCGCCGCCGAAGCCGATACCCTCGCCGATCTCCTCAACGCCGTCGTCTCGCGTGACGCTGCCTCCCCGGAAATTTTCTCCGCCGCCGCGCCACGCGCCCCGTTTCCTGCTTCGGCCACCGATCTCCGCGAACGTCTCCTGGACACCGCCGGGACCCTCACCGAAATCTGTCTGCACCGCGGCCGCCACGACGCGCATCGCCAGCATCTTTTTCTTCGCGAGGACACCGCCACGCGTGCCATCACCTTCGGCGAGCTTTTCCGCCGCGCCAGCGCCATTGCCCACGGTCTGCGCTCCCGCGGCCTTCAGCCTGGTGAAGCCGTCGCGCTCATGCTGCCCACCTCCGCCGATTTTTTCCCCAGTTTTCTCGGCGTGCTTCTTGCCGGCGGCGTCGCCGTGCCCATGTATCCGCCCATGCGCGCCGACCGCATCGAGGAATTCGCCGCGCGCCAATCCGCCATTCTCCGCAGCGCGCAGGCGCGCTTTCTGATTTCTTTTCGCCAGGCCGAAGCGGTCGCGCGCTTGTTGCAGCCGCAGATCCCTTCGCTCAAAGGCGTGCTCAGCGCTACAAAACTCGCGGAGACCTCCAACGGCTCCGCTTCCTTCGAGCCGCATCCCGCGCGCCCCAGCGACCTCGCGTTTCTTCAGTACACTTCCGGCAGCACCGGCGAGCCCAAGGGCGTCATGCTCACGCACGCCAATCTTCTCGCCAACATTCGCGCCATGGTGGACGCGCTCGAAATCGATTCCTCCGATTCCGTCGTCAGTTGGCTCCCGCTCTATCACGACATGGGCCTGATCGGTTCCTGGATGATGCCCTTCGCGATGGGCCTGCCGCTTGCCGTGATGTCTCCGCTCGCGTTTCTCAGTAAGCCGGAGCGCTGGTTGTGGGCCGTGCATCAGCACCGCTCCACGATTGCCGCCGCTCCCAATTTCGCGTTCGAGCTGTGCGTCCGCAAAATCGCCGACCGTGATATCGAGGGCCTCGACCTCAGCTCCTGGCGCTGCCTGCTCAACGGCGCCGAGCCTGTCAATCCACGCACCATCGATCGTTTCGTCGAGCGCTTCGCGCGCTACGGCTTCCGTCCCGAAGCGCTCATGCCCGTGTACGGTCTCGCGGAGGCGACGCTGGCTGCCACCATTCCTCCGCTCGGCCGCGGCCCGGTCGTGGACCGCATTGACCGCCCGGTTTTCGAAAGCGAAGGCCGCGCTGTTCCCGCCGCACTCGACGATTCCTCCGCTCTCGAATTCGTCTCCGTCGGCCGCGCCGTCCCGCGCCACGAAATCCGCCTCGTGGACGCGGAGGGCGCCGAAGTTCCCGAGCGCGTCGAGGGTCATCTCTGGTTCCGCGGCCCCAGCGCCACGCGCGGCTATTTCCGCAATCCGGCGGCCACGCAAAGCGTTCAGAAAGGCGACGGCTGGGTGGACACCGGCGACCTCGCCTATCGTGCCGCGGGCGAGTTCTACATCACCGGCCGCGTGAAGGACATCATCATCAAGGCCGGCCGCAATATTTACCCGCACGAGGTCGAGGAAATTGCCGGCGCGGTCGAAGGCATTCGCCGCGGCTGCGTCGCTGCGTTCGGCGTCGCCGATGAGCAGGCCGGCACCGAGCGTCTGGTCGTCGTCGCGGAAACGCGCGATCCCCGCGCTGCGGCAGGCTCTGCCGGCGCCGCCATCGAAGCCGCGCTCACGCAGGCGATCGCCGAAGCCATCGGCGTGCCGCCGGACGTCGTCGAGCTCGTCCCTCCGGGCGCCATTCCCAAAACTTCCAGCGGCAAGCTCCGCCGCGCCGAAACGCGCCGCCTCTTCCTCGAGGGCAAGCTCGGCGCCGGACGCGCCCCGGCTTGGGTGCAGGTCGCGCGCCTCGCCGCGCGCGGGGGCATGCGTGTCGCTCGCGGCGGCCTCCGGCGCATTTTGGATTTTTTTTATGGAATTTATTCCATCTTCGCGTTCGCGGTGTTCATCCTGCCCACATGGCTCGGTGCTTATTTCGCTCCCTCGCGTGAATCCGCCTGCCGCATCACACAAATCGGTTCGCGCGTTTTCTTCCGTTTGATGGGCATTCCCATCACCATCCACGGCCGCGAGCACTTGGAAAAAGATCTGCCCTGCGTTTTTGTCAGCAATCACACCAGCTTTTTCGACATTGTGCTTTGCCTGGCCATCTTTAAGGTCCCTTATCGTTTCGTCTCCAAGATGGAAGTTCTCTCCTGGCCGTTTATCGGCACGTTCCTTCGTGTCCGTGACGATTTCCGCTTCACCCGCGAAGACCGCAACCAGCGCCTCGCGCAGGCCGCCGCGCTGGAAAATTCTCTCCGCGAAGGCGTCTCTCTCCTCATCTATCCGGAAGGCACTTTCACCCCCCGCGACGGCGTGCGTCCCTTCCAACTCGGCGCCTTCAAGGCCGCTGTCTCCACCGGACGCCCGGTTTGCCCCATCGCTCTTCGCGGCGTCCGCCAGATTTACCGCGACGCAACTCTCCTCCCCAAACCCGGACGCGTCACCATCACCATCCTCCCGCCCCTCCTCCCCAACCCCGACGCTCCGGACTTCCAGGAAATCGTCCGCCTCCGCGACACCGCTCGCGCTGCCATCGCACAGCATTGCGGCGAGCATCTCCTCTGAGATTGGGATTCTGCTTTCTGCGTCTTGTGTTCTGAGGTTGTCTTTTTCTTTCCCGAAATCCTGATTCCTAAATCCGGATTCCTTGCTTTCTTCTGTTTCCTCTCACGTCACACCTTTTCGCTTTACACAACCGTCCCGCGCGTGCTGGCATCAATATATTCGTTCAAGGGTCCGACGGGCCCGTTTCCCCAGGGGTGGGGCGGCGCTGGATATATTTTTTGCTTCGCGGCTCGCGGATTCTCGAAGGCCGTTCTCCTTCCGTGCTTTTTGGGGGGGCGGCCCTTAATTCCAAACCAAATGAGGGAGGCATCGCATATGCGTAAAGTTTGTCTGCTGGTGGCGCTTGTGGTTCTGGTGTCCGGCGCCGCTATGGCTCAGGATCATCCCAAGGCGGAAGTTTTCGGCGGGTACTCGTTCCTGCGTGTGAATCCCGGCCAGGGCGTCACCGGTGAGAATTTTCCCGCCGGGTGGCACGCGTCCATCGCCGGCAACTTCAATAGCTGGTTCGGCGTTGCCGGTGATTTTAGCGGTCACTACAAAACGATCAGTGGCGTCAAAGCCAACACGCACACGTTCCTGTTTGGACCGCGCATCAGCTATCGCAAAAACGAGAAGGTGACTCCATTCGCGCACGTCCAGTTCGGCGGCGTCCATGCCGGCGGCGGCGGAACCAGCGAGAACGCCTTGGGCGTGTCCATCGGCGGTGGCGTGGATGCCAAGATTAACGACAGGTTCGCCTTTCGCGTGGCCCAGTTCGACTACCTCTTGACCCGGTTCGACGGCCCCGTCTCGGGGACTACCGCCAATCAGCACAACTTCCGAATCTCCACCGGAATCGTCATCCGTTTCAAATAACTCTCTTCCGGGACGCGTCCCTTTCGGCGCGTCCCGCTTTTTTTCTCCTGCAAACACATCGGGCCGGTTGAGATTCCTCCCCTCCGGCCCGTTTTTCTTTCCTGCTCCCTGCTTCCTATCTTCTTAGCGTAAAAACAACTGTGATTACCGTCTCCACCTCCACCGGCTCCCCGTGCAGCAGCGTCGGCTGGTAGCGCCACTGCGCGATGGCATCCCGCGCTGCATCAATAAACAGCGGATGCCCGCTCACGATCTCCAGCGACTGGATCGTGCCGTCTTTCGCAATCACCGCCCGCAGCACCACCTTGCCTTCGATTCCTGCACTCTTCGGCAGCGGCGGATACTTCGGCTCCACGCGCCGCACCAGCCGAGCTTCCTGAACGGCCGGCGGCACATCGATAGGAGGCCGCTTTGCTTTCGCCGCGGACCACTCCGGCGCCTTCGGCACCGCCGCGCTCCTCTCGCTGGGCGCAATCAGGTCGATGATTCCGTTCGGGTCTCCCTCTCCCCGGCCTCCGCCGCTCGGCGCCGTCTGCGCGGCAATCACATCCGGCGGATCCGTGATCGGCGCCACCTTGTCCGGGATATTCTTCGGTTGATAGATGGGCGCTTGGCTTGTGATCCTCGGCGGCTTTTTTCCTTGCGTCTGAATTTCGGGCTTCGCTGTGACGGCTTTTTTGGGCTCGCCCTTGTATGGCGGCCTCGGCATGAAATCACATCCCATTCTGCTCGGCGGCAGTTTCTCCACCGCGCCCAGCAGCGGAGCCAGCACCAACAGTCCCACCAGGAGCACTTGCAGAATGATCGCGACAACCAGAGCGCGTCTCTTCGCCTGACGCGCTCGCGCAATCGCCGCAGGGTCGCTTTCCACCAGGCACCCCTTCAAAATATTTTCCCCGTTCATCTGCACACCTCTCCCTCTGCGTAGCGACACTCACTGCCGCCAAAATGCATTTCGTACGGGTCAAAGCTTTCGCCCGCCACTCTTTCTCGCGGACATTTTTCTGCGGCGGCGTCAGCGGCCGTATTCGTCTTCCTGAGGATCAACCTCCGCGCCGCCGCCTCCCGAAGCTTCGGGATGGGGTCTGAGGGTTGCGCAGCCTCACTTCGTTGGACACCATCTCTCCTCCAAAGTTCCTGCAGCGCATTTCTGCTCCAATGGATTTCGTAGGGGCGGACCTGGGTGTCCGCCCCGTGCACCGTCTGCCGAAAAAAAGTAGCGAACATAGAAAATGGAAGAGAAAAAATAGCAAGAAAACCCGTCACCGCTTCTTGCGCGCATTTTGTCGTTCGCCGCCCGTCTTCTATTTTCTCTTTTCTATTTTCGCTTTTTTCTTCCTTTACCAATCGCCTCTGCCTTCCGCTAACTCCCTTGTTGTCAATGGCCTATCCTGTCGCCTCGCCTTTCCCGCAACTCTTGTCCTCTCCCACGCATCTCATACGCCGGAAAGAATCTAGGGTTTACAGGGGATTGTCTTCATGTCTCAGCGTTCCACAGAAACCGTTGGCGTCCGCTACACCGCCTGGGCCGCCCTTGACCGCGATCCGCAGGACGATCGCGTCGAGTTCACCTGCCCGCATTGCGGCACTTCCGGCAACAAGGCCGCGCGGCGCGCGCGCGCTGACTACCGCTTCAGTGATGGCTTCATTCAGGATTTGCAGGGAGAAATGTCCGCCTGCCGCGGCTGTCGCCGTCCGCTTCGCGTCGTGCCCGTCGTTCTCGTGCACGACAAGGACGAAAAGCGCCGCTTCGAAGCCGTCTTCTCGTTCCAGTTGCCCGCTTCGCGGAATTAGTTCGTCGCCACAACTTCCGCCCGCTTCGTAACACAGGCTATCAGCCTGTGCGGTCCCGTTCGTGTGCACGCACGTCTCCGCTAGCCCGCGCGTTTCACAGCGGCGCTTCTTTTTCTTAGGGACGTACGCCCCGCCCGCTGTTGGCCATCTTGATTCCCGATGCTTTTTATCGTCCCGAAGGATCTCTCTTCACGTCTTTCTCTGCTTGTCTCAATCACCCAATCACCATTCACTCAATCACTCAATCCTTCCCTTATCCCCATTCCCTTACTTTTAGAACCTGCAGCGCAGCAGCGTCCACACCGCTTCCACTCCGTCGAGCCAGCGGATTTTTTTTCCTTCCGCTGCCGTGCGCCCGTGGTACGAGATGGGCACTTCCTCGATGGCGATTCCCAGCCGGCGGACTTTCGCGGTCACCTCGGGACAAAATTCGAAGCGCCGGCACTTCAGGTCAATGCGCGCCAGAACTTCCCGGCGAAAGGCCTTGTACGCGGTCGCTTCGTCGGTGATGCGCGCGCCGTACAGCACATTCGCCAGGAACGTTAGGATCTTGTTCGCCAACAGGTTTTGCCAGGCCATTCCGGTGAGCTGCCCGCGGAACCTCGAACCGTACACCACCTGCGCTTTTCCGGAGAGCATGGGTTCCAGCAACCGCGCATAGTCCCGCGGGTCGTATTCGAGGTCGCCGTCCTGCACAATCAGGATCTGCCCCGTAGCCATGCGGAATCCGACGCGCAGCGCCGTGCCCTTGCCGAAATTCAGCACCGTGGCGTGAAAGCGGATTTGCCCGCTTTCCGCCAGTTCCCGCAGCAGCGCGGTCGTGCCGTCCGTGGAGCCGTCATCCACCACGATGACTTCCTTTTCGCAGCCGGCGGGCAACGGCGCTTCCAGCGCGCGGCGCAATACTTCGTCCACGCTGCGGATTTCGTTATAGACAGGGATGATGATCGAAACGCGGACCGGTTGCTCACTTGTGGGGGCGGCGGACATGTTGATTCCCGAAGCGCGCTTACTCCGTTCCCCCTTTTTCCGGTTTCGCGGCCCCCGCGGAATCCGTGCGCTCGAAAATTTCGATCGGCGGATTCACGTTGGGGTTCAGGCTCAAGCTGTGGTGAGAGAATAACGTTTGGGTTTCGAACGCGGCAACTCGATGGTAGCCGAACGAGCCGTCTCGTAACTTTCGCAGGACCCAGTCCGGGCAATCCCAATTCTTTTCCAGATCCTCTCTTCCCTGCACCATGACGAGAGGCGCGGAGGGTGCGCTGCCGTCTGGCACGCGCCCCACTTTGGCAAGGGCCCAGTGCGCGCCGTCCGGCAATCGCGGAAGAAAAACCACGCGCCTCGGCCCGCGGTACGTGCCATCGCCAAAATACTCGATGGTCATCGGCGTTTTCACGTTCTGGGCGAACCACTCGCCGGCGGCAACGCGAGATTCGTGCCAGAGCAGGTAGGTGAGGTCCGCCGCGCGCATCGCGCTCCAGCCCAGGCTGAACACCAGCAGCACGCCCGTGACCGCCCGCAACATTGTGCGCGGGGAGCGCAGGCCTTCCGCAAAGGCGCACGCTGCGAAGAGCGCCAGAATGTACGCGATCACCAGGACGTAGCGCAGTTCGACGTAGCGCACTGGCAACAGCACCGTGAAAAACGTCGCAATCACCGGCAGCAGCAACGCCAGCGTTTTCCGGTCTTTCTTCGCCGCCACAAATATCCCCGCGAGAGAAATAATGACCAGCGGCCAGTTCAACGAGTCCACGATGTAGCCAAAGCTGCGTTTTGCCAGGCCCCAGTAGCCCGCCAGTGTCGCCGGAAATTCGAAGTAATATCGGTAGTGCGTCCCGCCCGCGCGGATGAATGCAAGGTGCTTGAAATATTTTTCCGGATAAAACACAAATCCGCTGGCCACCAGATAGGCCGCCGCGAACATCAGGAGACCAGCGAGCGGCGCCTTCATCCGCTCCCAGACGTCAGTGACGCCGGCCTGGGTGCGCTGGCTGTAGTGCACCGGCAGCATCACCAGCGGCAGCAGCAAAAACACGCCGTAGTTGGGATCCTTCGTAGCCACCGCGATTGCGGCGATCAGTCCCAGCCACGCGGCGCGGCCCACGCTCATGCCGTCCTGAAGAATTCTGACGAAAATATAGAGCCCCACGCTGGCCCAGAAAACGGCGGCGGCGTCCGTGGTGCTCACCCGCGCGTAGTAGAACATAGTGTAGATCAGCAGCACCGTCAGCCCGGCCACCACTCCCGCCGTGCGATTCCACAAACGCTTCGCCGTGAAGTACGCCACCGCGCCCGTGCCCGCCCCCGCCAGCACGGAGGCGAAGCGCGCCAGTATCAAAAGCGTTTGCAGAACCCGCGCCGGATTCGCAAACCCATATGGATAGGCGCTCTGCGCGTGTGAAATGCCGCCGGTAAGAAAGAGAAATCCCAGGTAGGGCACATAAAACGCCAGGCAGACGAAATAGTGGAACATCGGGTACTGCGGGTTGCCGGTGTCCCCGTGCTTGATCAGATTCGAAACCTCGGCCAGCGGGCCGTTGGGACCGAGTTCGTCCGGGCCCCATCCGCGGATCAGGCTTTCGTCCGTCCCGATGGGTAATCCCCAGCCGATTCCCGGCAGGTACGCGGCGATGCCCAGCAGAACCAGCATCGCCGCGATGCGCGCGTCGCGCCGGGTTTCTTCATCGAGTGCGCCCCAATATCTTCGCGGGTTCAGGAACTCCAGCCGCACGAAATTCTCCTCACCGCACCAAATTCCGAAAAAAAACCAGCGGATCGGATGAGCGGGGGCAGGGAACCGGATGCGCCTGCTTCTCAGAATCGCTTGGCGATCGCTCCGCCGGATTGCGGCGTACATTCTACACCGTTAGAATCCTCGCAGCACCGCTCCACACGCGGCCATTGACGTTGTTGACATTGAAACTCACAGCCCTGAAGATGCTGTCCCTGGAGTCTCCATGAAGAAACGCACTGTGGTCTTTTTCTTTTTGCTGGCAGTGCCATGGTTCCCGTTATTCGCGCAACAACGCGCCCCATTGTGGGTGGGCATTCTCTCCAACGGTAATCTTGTCCCTTTCGGTATGCTTCACCAGAACAAGTGGTCCAGCCCCTGGCCTGAACCAGCCGACGGCATTGGTGAAGAAGGCACGAACGCACCGAAGTCGGTGCCGCCCAAATGGACTGCGGGGCGCCCCCTCCCGCGTCGCTGGCACGCTTGGATGATGGACGGCACCCAGCGCGATTTCACCATTGGATTGCCGAAGGGCATTATCGCCGGCTGCGTCGGGCAGTGGGCTCTCGCGACGCAACCTCCCGCGCTCGATGCGGAATTCCCCTACACCGACGAGCCGCCCTACCGCGCTCCCAGTTTTGCCATGACACAGCGCCTGACCATTCGGCGATTCCAGACCACGGACGCGGCGAAACTGGCTTCTGCGCGGACGATCGCTTTGATTCGCCCGGGGTTTGATCGCCTCGAATCCTTGGAGATCGAGAAGGCGCGCGGCGAGGGCATCGATGTTTCGCGCGAGCGCCTGGCAAGGGGCCATCCCCTGGCTGCGGATGTGCGGCGAAGCGGAAGCATTGTGACAGAACTATTGGTTGGGTCCGGGCCGGATTCGCGAGGGTTTCATTATTTCTATGTCGAGGCGGTGCGTGAATACGTCAAGCCTCGCACATCGCAGGATTACGACTGCAAGCCACTCTCGTTTTACCAGCTGTGGGTGTCGCAGGATTCGCACGGCGCGCCCAGCATCCTTGATGAGCGGCTCACTCTCTCCGACTGTGACCGAGTGGATGTAACCGGCTTTCGGCCGGTTGCGCTTGTGGCCGCACCGGGCCGCATTTTTTTCGTCGCAGAAAAGGTCTACTACGAAGCTGTCGACTACGCGATCCTTGAGGTAAAGAACGGGCGCATGCGCGAGCGCCTCGCCGTGAGCGGCGGCGGCTGCTGAGGCAAGTCTCTCGCGCATTTCCCTGAATCCTGATTCCTTTTTTTAGTTTCCTCCCAGAATCAGCGGCAAGCCGCTCTTCCCGGACCCGATCACCACTACTTTCGTGTTGCTGCTCGCCGCCAGCTTTTCGGTGGCTTCGATGCCTTTCCATTCCAGCAATTGCTGCGAAATTCCTGCCGCCACGATGCGCTGGAAATCCGCGATGCCCTGCGCCTCGATCCGTTTCCGTTCCGCTTCCTGTTTTTCTTTTTGCAGGATGAAGCTCATGCGCAGCGATTCCTGTTCGGCCTGCTGCTTTTGTTCGATGGACGTCTTCAGCATCAACGGCAGTTGCACGTCCCGCAGCAGCACGTTTTCGACGAAGATGCCGCGGTCGCCCAATTCCTTAAAGAGCATGTCCTGGATTTTCTGCTGCACTTCTTCGCGCCCGCCCGTGTACAGCGCGTTCGCGGAATGCTTCGAGGTAACGTCGCGGATTGCCGACCGCAGCATCGGTTCGATGACTGTTTGCGAATAGTTCATGCCGATTTTCTGATAGACGTACCACGCGCGGCTCGCGTCCAGCCGCAACAGTAGCGAAGTATCCAGCGTCATCATCAAGCCTTCGCTCGAGGGTACGCTCGTCGATTCCTTCAACTCCTGCGTCTGCACGCTCATCTCGTGCGCCGTTGCCAGCGGGTTGATCAGGTGAATGCCTTCGCCCAGCACGTGCTCGGACACGCTCCCGAACAGCGTGATCACTGCCACGTGTCCTGCCGGCACCGTCACCACCGACCAGAACAGCAGCACCACCACCGCGATCACTCCGATAATTGTTCCGATCCTTCCCATCGCGGTGCGTCCCATCTGTCCCACGTCAATGACGTGTCCCCCCTCGTCATCATCCTTGCGAAATGCGTTCATCGTTTCCTCCTCGTAGAATTTTGCGCGACTCCAAATGTTTGTCGTGCGGCTTAGCCCCGGACCCTCCTCTTGTCATCCTGAGTCCCGACGGTTTTTGTCGGGACGAAGGATCTCCTCTGTTCAGTTCAGGACTCTTGCGTCCGCCTCGCATTCGCGTTCTCGCGCACGCTCATTGTATTCTCCTTCTGCCCTGTAATGTTTTCCCTGAATCCTGATTCCTAAATCCTGTTTCCTGTTTTTCTCCGTGTCTCTGTGGCAGATTTCTTGGTTTTCCCGCGCCGCCAATCCGCCACTACATCTTGTATCTGTTCCCCTTGACACCCTCCAAATTGTGGGGCATTATCCGCCCAACTTTTCCGCTCAGAACCGCTGTTTCCGGCTGCTGCGCGCGCTTTTGGGCTCGCGGTTCTCGGCGAAAAGTTTGGGGGGAGACCATGCAATATCTGCCGGGCTGGACCGTTCAGTGCATCAATCCGGAATGTGACGCCCGCGGCCACTGGCTCCGCGTCACCGAAGATCACATTTCGCAGTGCAGCAATTGTGGCGCTCCCTTGCGCAATGTGCCGCCGCCTCTCGCGCCGCGCATGCGCATGCGCCCGCGCCCGCTCAGCGCCTATCGTCCGCGCCTCCGCCCGCGCTGAATCCGCGGGTTTTGGAGTGCGGCGGCTTGCCTGCCCTGAGCGGAGCGAAGGGACGCCGCTTTGTTTTTGCTGCGTCCTTGTGCTCCCTGCCGTCCCTTCGGCACCCTGCCGCGAAGAATCCTTCTTTGTAGCTTCGGCTTGATCCCTTCGTTTTCTCCGTGTCTCTGTACCTCTGTGGTGAATCCCTGCGGGTTTCCTGTTGTCGGGAAAACTCCCCTAAAAAGAGGTGAGCGGCCAGTGGGGGGACCGGCCGCTCGGGGGCATGGGGTGGTGGTTACAACTTCCTGGAGCTCAGCGCGACGTATCTTGCTGCCCCGTCAAACTCATCACCAGGGCGGCCACGCAGAGAACGATACAGATCGCTACTATCATTGCTTTCGCCTGCCTCGCACTTCGCTCCTTGAACACGCCGATGATCGCTTTCCCCGCCGCGCCCAGCAATGGCTAGCGCGTACCAACGCACTTGGTACGAAAGTACTCCAAAAAAAACGGGGGCGTCCCCATGCTTTGGGACGCCCCCACATTCCTGCCTTCTGCTGTGGTTAGTTGTTGTCCACTTCCGGTGGCCGCCGTCCGCCTGCTCCGCCTCCGGCGGCTGGCACGCTGATGTACGGGATATTGGCCTCGCGCATCAGTTTGTTCAGATTGCCCAGTTCTTCGACCAGCTTCTGCACTTTTTCCGCCGCGTCCTTGACCAGCGGAGTCAGCGTGGTGATGTCCTCGAGTTGCCGAGTCGTCGGCGCTGCGGTGAAGCCCTCCAGGCTCCCAGCGATCTGTCCGACGCGGTTTTGCAGCGGCGGCGCTCGCTCGACGATGGGCGGCCCGGCGTTGCCCAGTGACGGCGCTTCCGCCGGCGGCGTGCCGAACAGCGGATAAATCTCGTCGATCTTTTTCAGTAGATCGTCCGCCGCTTTTTGGATGTTCTCCGGGACGCGCGTGCCTCCCGGCCGTTTCCACGCCTCCATCGCCGTGTTCAAGTTCGTCCGCAGCGCGACGATTCCGCGCTGGGCCAGCGTCGCCTGCCGCAGGAGCGGCGCCAGGTCGCTAATCGCCTTGCGTCGCGCCGCGCGGTCTTCCGCCGAAATCATCACCCGCGGATCTTCCTCCACGGTGATCGACTTCGTCTGCTCGGTTTCGCCGACCTTGATTTTCACCGTGAACTTGCCGGGGTCCACACGCGAACCGGCATTGGCGCCGCCGCCAAATCCTCCGCCTCCACCCCCTCCTCCGCCACCGCCGCCGCCGCCCGCTCCCGGCGCTGCTGGAGGCACCGGCGACGCGTAGCGCAGGTCCCATGTGACGCGGTTAATCCCCGCCTGCCCCGTGCCGTTTATCGTGCGCACTTCTTTGCCGTCGGAGTCCAGGATGGTGATGCGCACTTTGTTCGTCGTACGCTGCTGTGGTCCCGTTTGCAGCCCGAACTGTGCCGCAATCTCCGGAGGAATTTGCTGTCCGCCGGGCCCCGTGGGTGCTGCCGCTGGCTGTGCTCCCGCAGGAGGCGGATCATCTTTAATTTCGTTCTTCAGGTAATACTGGATCATCGCCCCGTTCGGCGGGTTCGGCCCGAGGAAGAATTTCGAGCCGGTATTGCCCTTGTGGTTGGACATCCGCCACTCGATCGCCGGCCGCACGTCAAACAGTTGCAGGTCCGACGCCGCCACTTTGTCGTTCATCTGCTCCAGCGGCGTGATGTCGTCCAGCACCCAGATAGACCGCCCGTGCGTCCCGAAGATCAGGTCGTTGTCCCGCGGGTGGATCAGGATGTCGTCCACCGGCACCGTGGGCAGACCCATTTTGATTCGCGTCCACGCCGCGCCGCGGTCAAAGCTCACGTACGCTCCGAACTCTGTCCCAGCGAACAGCAGGTCCGCGTTCCTCGGATGCTCGCGCACCACGTGCAGCGTGCCGCTGCCGGCCGGAAGGTTTCCGCCCAGCGCCTTCCACGTCTCTCCGAAGTCCGTGGTGACGAACAGGTACACGCCGTAATCGTTCATGCGGTGCCCGTCAAACGCCGCGTACGCCGTGCCCTCCGCGTGCCGCGAAGCGATGACCCGGCTCACGTATGTGCCCTTCGGCACGCCCGGCACTTTCTCCGCCACGTTTTTCCACGTCGCCCCGCCGTCCTTCGTCACGTGCAGGTTCCCGTCGTCCGTGCCCACCCACAGCACGTTCGCGTTCACCGACGATTCCGCCACCGTCGTGATGCACGGCCAGTTCTGCACGCCGTCGTGCCGCGACATCGTGTCCTTGTCCGGCACCTTCCCCATGATCGCCAGTTTGTTGCGGTCCTGCCCGTTCGTCAGGTCCGGCCCCGCCTTCGTCCAGTTGTCTCCGCGGTCCAGCGACTTGAACAGGAAATTCCCGCCGTAGTAGATCGTCTTCGGGTTTTGTGCCGAAATCACGATCGGCGAATTCCACTGGAAACGGAACCGCGCCTCGCCTTCTTTCTCCACCGGGCGGATGGATTTCGATTCGCGCGTTTTCATGTTGCGCCGCAGCACGTTGCCGTCCTGCGATTCGGCGTACACGATATTCGGGTCCGTCGGATCAATCTGCGCGTAGAACCCGTCGCCCCCGCCCACCGTGGTCCACTCGTCGTTCGAGATCCCCCGCGTGTACGGCGTCGCGCTCGGCCCGCACCACGCGTTGTTGTCTTGCAAGCCGCCGCAGATGTTGTACGGCTTGGCCATGTCCGCGCCCACTTCGTAGAACTGTCCCAGCGGAATCGTGTTCACAAAGTCCCAGTTCTTTCCGCCGTCGTACGACCAGTGGATCCCGCCGTCCGTCCCCGCCAGCATGTGCTCGGAGTTGGCCGGGTTGATCCAGAACCCGTGATAGTCGCCGTGGATGCGGCTGCCGCGGCTCTGCACAAACGTCTTGCCGCCGTCTTCCGAAAAATAAACCGGCGCACCCATCAGCCAGATGCGCAGGTCGTTGTTGGGGTCCACGCGCGGCTGGCTGTAGTACATCGGCCGCGGGTTCGTGTCGCCCATCTTTGTCCACGTCTCGCCTTTGTCCTCGCTGCGGAAGGTGCCGCCCTTGGCGTGCTCGATGACGGCATAGACGATGTTCGTGTTTTTCCGGTAGATGTCGATGCCGATGCGCCCGGTCTCCCCGCCATTTTCGTACGCGAGCCCCTTCGTGAGTTTCTTCCACGTCGCTCCGCCGTCCGACGTCTTGTAAATCGCGCTTCCCAGCCCGCTACCGTTGAACCCGAACACGGTCCGCCGCCGCTGGTACGCCGCCGCGTACAGCGTGTCCGGACTCTCCGGGTCCATCGCGATTTCGTTCACGCCCGTATCCTCGTTCACAAACAGCGCCAGTTGCCACGTCTTTCCGCCGTCCGCCGTCTTGTAGACGCCGCGTTCCTTGTTCGGGCCCCACAGGTGTCCCGCCGCCGCCACGTACGCCACGTTCGGGTTCGTCGGATGCACCACGATCCGTCCGATGTGGTGCGTCTCTTTCAGCCCCACGTTCGTCCACGTCTTCCCCGCGTCCAGCGACTTGTACACACCGTTGCCCCACGACGAGCTCTGCCGGTTGTTCGATTCGCCCGTCCCCACATAAATGATCGCCGGGTCTGACGGTGCAATGGCGATGTCCCCGCACGTGGAAACCTCTTGCTCGTCAAAGATCGATGTCCAGCTCGTCCCCGCGTTTGTCGTCTTCAGGATTCCGCCTGACGCCGTGCACACGTACACGATGCGCGGGTCGGACTCCACCACCGCGAAGTCGTCGATGCGCCCGCCCATGATCGCCGGCCCGATTTCGCGAAATTTCAGATTGTTCATGATGGCGCCGTAATCCGGTTTGGCCGGCGCCGTTGCGGCTGGCGCAGCAGCCGCCGGAGTTTTCGCGGGCGCCTTTTTTGTCGGCGCTTGCTCCGCCGCTTTTTTCGCGGGCGCTTGCGCGCTCAAATCTCCGACTGCGATGCATAGACTCAACACCAGCAGCGGAAGAATCCACTTCTGGCACGGAAACGCGTTGCTCTTCATGTTGGACCTCGCTGATTTAGAATTGCGGGCTGCCGGCCTCGGGCTTGGTCGGCGGAACGCGATGCTAGCCCTGCCCGGTTCGAATTGCAACCGTGCACTTCGCCGTCTCGCCGTGGTACATTCCCGCCGCTGTAGCACAGGCTTGTAGCCTGTGCGCTTCTCCTTCGCTCCCGCTTCTCTGTTCTGCCATCCTGAGCGAAGCGAAGGATCTCGCTTTCTTCAAGATGATGGAATGTACTGGAGACCTTTTATGAACCACCGACCGTTCGGCTCATCCCGTCCAGCGTTGCTAGCGACGGCCCTCGCCCTCCTCTGGTTTCATCCGCCTTCCCTCAATTCCTTCGCTTCGCCCCCGCCGCTCTTCCGTAGGGGCGTATGGCATACGCCCCGCGTCGCCGGCGTAGCGGCGCTGCTTGCTCGTCCTGAGCGGAGTCGAAGGGCTGCGCCCGCCTTCTTTTCAGGGGGTCGGAGCGGAATTTATCCCGAGCGAATCCGAGGGAGCTCCGACATAAGAATGGCGTCGCGCAGCGACTTCCTCTCTGCCGAAGGCGTTTTTTCCTTCCAGCGCGAAGCGCTTTCTTCTTTTGCTCTGCGGGTCTCGGCGCAGCCTGATGCAACTGCGCCTCCCGAATCTCTTCCATCGCCAATCGCTAAATCACTAATTCACTCAATCCCTCCCCAGGCTCCCGCTCAGACCGGCGCCATGACCGAAATCCGCGCTCTCTTCGCCGACTACCTCAAGCTCCACGCCGCCAAAAAAATGGACGAGTGGCGCGACAAAATGTTTCTTCCCGAGGCCCTCTGCGTCCGCGCCGCCGCCGATGGACAGGTCTCCATCTTTCCCATCGCCGAGCTCGCCCGCACCATCGCCGACGAGGCCAAAGCTCTCGACGAGCAGCACGAAATCTTCGAAGACGTGCGCATCGAGGTCTACGGCCACGCCGCGCACTACGCCGCCACCTGGACCCTCTTTCACAACAACAAAGCCATCCGCAAGGGCCGCGCCTTCTTTTCCCTTGTTAAAAAGGACGGTGCCTGGAAAATCGCCTCGCTCGTCTGGTACCGCGAATGACTTCGTAGGATAGGCATTCGAACCTGTCCACGGGCGTGAAATGAATTACGACTGTTTGCACAAGCTCTATCGCGCTCATCTCGCACTCGCCGCTCTGCTCGCCGGCACTCTTCTGGCGATTGCTGCCGTGGAACTCCTGCTCAGCCGCCGCTGGCTCTCATTTACGGAAGCCCAGGGCTACGCCATGATGGTCGGCATCCCCGGCGCGCTGCTGGTTCTGGTGGCCGCTGCAAAAGTGCTGTTGCTCTCCGGCCAGGATCTCCTGGGGCGCTTCCGCGGCGGGCCATCTTGCCTCGGCCCGCAAAACCCGGCGCTCCTGTTCTTGACGCTGCTGTTGCTGGTAATGATTCCCGCCGCCCTCATCTCGGACGCCGCCGGCATCTCTTTGCTGGTGGCCTACCCCATCATTTCGCTTGCGATCTGTATTCGTTGGCTGGCCAAGCGCCGCGCTTCTCCGGAAGGCTAAATGGATCGGACTCGCTTTACTCGCTTGGTGCAGGAGGCCCTCGATAGCCTGCCCGAAAAATATCGGCGACTGCTCGACAACGTCGCCGTCCTCGTCGAGGATTTTCCCCCCGCGCAGAGCCCTCTCGAGCGCGCGGGGTCTGTCGGGGTCGGCCTGCCTTCCTCGCCCGGTGAGGAGGAAGACGACGATCTCCTCATGGGCGAATTCATCGGCGTCCCGCGCACAGGCCGTTCTCTCTGGGACATGCCTCCGGAGCCCGCCCGCGTCGTCCTCTACCAGAAAAATATCGAAGCCTACGCCGCCGGCTGCGTCGAGGACGAGCCCTCCGGCCCCAGCCTCGAAGAAATTATCCGCGAAGAAGTTCGCCTCACCGTCCTCCACGAACTCGGCCACTTCTTCGGCCTGGAAGAAGATCAGCTCGAAGACGTGTAGCGCCTCGTAGCGCAGCCACTCTTGGCTGCGCTTCTTCCCCATGTAGCGCCGGGCTTTCGCGAATTGTGCGTCCCGGCGCTCTCTGTCGGGAAGCCCGGCATTTCTGCTCTCCTCCTGTGATACATTCCGCTTCTGCCCTTCAGGAGCATTTCGATGACGAATTTTCGTCTCTTCAGATTTCTCGCCCTCGCCGGCCTGGCGCTCGCCACTTCTCCGTTTGCTTTGGCGCAATCCGCCCCGCAAATCGACACCGCCAAAGTGGACGCCATTTTCTCCGCCTACGACAAGCCGGACTCTCCCGGCTGCGCTCTCGGCGTCGTCCGCGACGGAAATTTCATTTACACCCGCGGCTACGGCCTGGCCAATCTCGAATACTCCATTCCCTTCAGCTCGAAATCCGTCTTCGACCTCGGCTCCACCTCCAAGCAATTCACCGCCGCGAGCATCCTGCTGCTCCAGCAACAGGGAAAACTTTCTCTCGACGACGACATTCGCAAATTCGTTCCCGAAATCCCCGTCTATCAGAAACCGGTGACCATCCGCCACCTGCTCCATCACACCAGCGGCCTGCGCGACTACCTCACACTGATGTCTCTCGCCGGCGTTGATTTCGACGGCGTCACCACCGACGAAGACGCGCTTGCTTTCATCGTCCGCCAGAACGCGCTGAACTTCGCTCCCGGTGACGAATATCTCTACAGCAACACCGGTTTTTTCCTGCTCTCCGTGATCGTCAAGCGCGCCAGCGGAAAATCTCTCCGCGAATTCGCCCAGGAAAATATTTTCGCGCCGCTCGAAATGAAGAGCACGCATTTCCACAACGACCACACCATGATCGTCCCCAACCGCGCCTCCGGATACGACCGCAGCGAGAAGGCCGGCTTCGTCATCGGCATGTCCGGCTTCGAGCAGACCGGTGACGGCTCCGTCTATACCACCGTCGAGGATTTGCTGAAGTGGGACCGGAACTTTTACGAGCCGAAAGTCGGCGGCCCTTCCCTGATCGAGCAGCTTCAGATCACCGGCGTGCTGAACAGCGGCGAGAAAATTACCTACGCCCGCGGCCTCGTGGTCGAAACCTACCGGGGATTGAAAAAAGTGAGTCACGGCGGCTCGTGGGCTGGCTATCGCGCGCAACTCTTGCGTTTCCCGGAGAAAAAGTTTTCCGTGATTTGCCTCTGCAACCTCGGCGCGACGAACCCTTCCTCGCTGGCGCAGAAAGTGGCGGACGTGTATCTCGCCGCCGACTACGCTCCCGAAGCCGCGAAAGCCGGTGTGGCCCCCAGCGCGCTGTCTCCTGCCGCCGCGGCGACGGCGGTCACTCTCTCCGAGGACGAAATAAAACACATCGGCCTCTACCGCAATCCGGTCAGCGGCGCGTATCGCCGCGTCGTTTTGCAGGACAATAAATTGTGGATTGATTCATTGCTCGGTCCGCGCCGCGAGCTTCAGCCCCTGGCCTCCGACCGCTTCCGCGTGCTGGGCGCGCCCGCGAACACAGAGGTGACCTTTATTGCGCCGCAGGGCCAGTTTGCGCTGCGCTTGGCCCGCGAAGATTCCCCTGCCGAAAATTTTCTCGCTGTCGAAGCCGCTTCTCCCACCGCGGCGCAGCTCGCCGAATTCGCCGGCACCTTCTACAGCGAAGAACTCGACACCACCTATCGCTTCTCCGTCGAAGAGGGCAAGCTGACCCTTCGCCAGAAAGGCCGCTCGCCGCGTGCGATCATTCCGACCACGCGCGACACTTTCTTCGGCCCCGGCAGCGGCACATTCGAATTCCAACGCAGCGCGCCCAGCCCCGCCAATCCGTCGCTCCCCGGCGCTTCTTCGAATCCCGGCAGCTCGTCGAGCGTGGGCAACCCGCAAGGGAAAGTAACCGGCTTCCTCGTCCAGGCCGGTCGCATCCGCAACGTCTCCTTCTCCCGAACACCGTAGCGCCGGACCTGCGCCTTCCGAGGGGAACTCAGCTGCAGGGAGGCCCGTTGTTCGGCGGCCCGATGGATCCGGCACTTGTAGCACAGGCTTGTAGCCTGTGCTCTTTGATTTGCGCAGCAGGCAACTTGTAGCACAGGCTTGTAGCCTGTGCGCTTCTCCCGGCGGGTGGCCCACCCTTTTCCCTCGAATTCCATTTGACGGCCCAGCACAGACCAGGGCGTACCACTGCTGCAATTCACCGGGGAGTGAACGAGCGCGGGTTCCCGCTCGTGGGTGAACGATTTTGAATTTGGGTGCCCCATTCTTGCGTCGTGTGCAAGGGTGGGGCTTTTGGTCTTCTCTGATGCCGCAGGGAGTGACATCCATTCCGCCGTTCGTTCAATCCCCCGTTATTCTCCTCGCTTTTTCCTTCTGATTTCTGCTTTTTGATTTCCTCCTTTCCTCCAGCAACCCTTCCCCTCTCCCCGCCTTCCTATATAATCTGCTGCCATGATCCGATTCGTGCGCGGGGGGTCATCTTTGTGAAGCGTAGGCCCGTCGAAATCTACGAAGATCAAATCGATGCGTTGTTCGAAGGTTCTTGATCGCTTAGCAGGCAGGAGTTAAGCAAAGACGAGGCGACCCTTCGGAGGGGGGATGGGGCGGCCCAGTTCTTTTGCGGTATCCATCCACTCGCGGATGATCACTTCCACGTTGGCGAGGGCCTCGCGATACGTCTTGCCGTCGGCAGCGCAGCCAGGGAGTTCCGGAACCTCAGCGATAAAAGCCTGGGCTTCTTCGCTCCAGAAGATGATGACTTCATACTTCGGCATCGAGTTCTCCCGCCCGGCGAAGTTTCAGAGCCAGTCGCGAATCTGTTCAGTGGTTATTTCCAAGTCGCGAAGGATGTCGCGAAGCAGGCCCGGCCCGAGGACTTCGCCTGCATGCACAGGGACAACTGTTGCGCGACCGTCGGAGTGTTTCAAGTAGTGGTGGCTACCGTGCACGCGGATCACTTCAAATCCCGCTTTTCGAAGCGCCCGCAAGAGGGCCTTCGCGGTCACGCGCGGCAGGCGGGTCATACGGCGACTTGCTGGACGCCCACGAGTTCCAGAGCGTCCACGTTTCTTTCACCCTCCACCTCGAGGCAAAGCTGAATGGCCTCGCGGACGCGCTTCATCAAAGTGTCCAGGTTCTTGGCCTGTGTATGGCAGCCGCGCATCGCGGGAACTGAGGCCACATACCAGCCTTCTTCATCTCGCTCGATGACAACGGTGAATTTACGCTTTGCGTGCACAGGCTTTGCTCCTCGTGAGCCCTAGTCTAGCAGGATGGAGCCCAAATGAAAAAGGCCCCGATTGCTCGGGGCCTTTTTTCATTTTTACTCCTGGCGCCGACCTACGTTCCCATCCGCCGCTTGCCCTGCTCGTCCCGAGGGCGAAGCTGCAGGAAGTAAAAACCAAGGGAGCGCAGCAAAGGGCCGGCTCTTTTTCCTCCTGATTTCTACCCTGTCCATCCCCGGCAACCCTCCGCCGCGCTCTGCCTTCCTATATAATCTGCTGCCATGATCCACTTCGTGCGCGGGGTCATCTTTGTGTCTCTGCTAGGTCTCGCCGGGCTCGTGCCCGACCAGGCCGAGATCGATCTCGTCGCCACGAAGCGCATTTTTGCGGAGATTGGTCCCGGCCTCGTCGCCCTCAAGCGCGACGCCGCCGCGCGCCGTTATCTCATCCTCTCTTCGCGATCTGCCGGTGTGGCCGTGTACAACTTCGATGGCCAGCGCATCGGCACGATTCCCCCGTCCAACACTCCTGCTCGCCCCGAGGATAGCCGCGGGGCTGCCGCGAAGTCTGCTTCCTCCGCGTTGCAATTTCCGAGCGACTTCGACCTCACCTCCGACGGCCGCATCGTCATCGCCGACCGCGCCGCCAACGCCCTCAAGTTCTACGATACCGCCGGCGCCCTTGTGCAGACTATCGCCACACCGGCGCCGACCTCCGTCGCTGCGCTGCCCGAAGGCGAAGTTGCCGTCACCTCTTCCGCCTTCGCCGCGCCGCGTGATCAGGCCCTGCGCCTTGTGACCGTCTTCGCCAAATCCGGCCGTCTCGCCCGCGAATTCGGCGACGCCGTCGAGCTCGCTTCCCGCCGCGATCTCAATCGCTATCTCAACATCGGCCGCGTCACCTCGGACCCGTCCGGCGCGCTCTACTACGCCTTCACGTTTCTTCCCGAGCCCACCGTGCGCAAGTTTGACCGCTTCGGTTACGCATCTCTCGAACTTTCCGTCACCTCGCTCGATATTCAGCCCAACGCGCAAGCCGTCCGCCGCGAAATCAAACGTCAGGACGAAAAGGGCGGCGCGCCGCAAATGCGCACCATCATCTCCGCTCTCGGCGTGGACCCCGACGCGCACGACTTCTGGCTCGCGCTCGGCAACGTCCTTCTTCATCTTGACCGCGACGGCGTCCGCCGCGCCGCTTACCGCACCTATTCCGCCGAAGGCCTTCGCATCGAGCCCGTCGCCATCCTTGTGGAAAGCGATCGCATTCTCCTCGCTTGCGATCCTCTCGGCATTTTCGAATTTCCACGCCCCGACAAATCCGCGCGTTAACCCGTCTCGCCGTTCGCCTGCGTCTTTCTTCCATCCGCTGCGCGCTTCACGGCTGTTAATATCCTGTTTAAACTCTGTGGACGCCCGTGCGCGTCTTCGGCCAGTTTTCGCTTGCCGCAAACGATTCCTTCGGTCAGAATCCCGCCCTCGTTCCGGCGCTCATCTCCCGATACAATTGTGCGGAGCCGGAATGTTCTGGGTCGCTGCGCGGTTTGCGCCGCAGGAAAATGTTCGGCGCGAATTTCCACAGCATCCTTAGTAGTTCATTTTTAGCGAAAAGCCGCTCCCCGCCCGGCGGACCGGTTTTTCCACATAATTTCCACGCTTGTGGAAATTCGGTTTTGCCGTTTCTTCGCCGGGGGCTCGGTGACCGAAATGACTGCCTGGGACAAAATTCTTCAGCACATGGAGCGGCGGGTCAACCCGCACAGCTTCGCCACGTGGTTCCGGCCCACTCGCCAGGAGGGCGCCGAGAACGGCAAGCTTATCGTGCGTGTGCCCACGCGCATGTTTCGCAAGCGCCTGTCTGAAACGTATGGCGAGCTGATCCACGCCGTCCTCGACGAGGTCGGCATGCAGCAGACCCGTGTCGAGTTCGTCTGTTCCGAGCCGGAGCCTGCCCCCGCGCCGGCCTTTCCGCCGGCCACGCAGGCCCGCCTCGATTTCGATTCCGTGGACCACCAGCTCAACCCGCGCTACACCTTCGACACGTTTGTCGTCGGCGGCTCCAACCAGTTCGCGCACGCCGCTTCGCTCGCCGTGGGCGAGCAGCCCTCCAAAGCCTACAACCCGCTTTTTCTGTATGGCGGCGTGGGCATGGGCAAGACGCATTTGATGCAGGCCATCGGCCACCTCATCAAGCGGCGCAACCCGGCCATGCGGCTTACCTACATCAGCGCCGAAAAATTCACCAACGAAGTGATCACCTCGCTGCGCTTCGACCGCATGACCAGTTTCCGCGACCGCTTCCGCACCGTGGATATCCTGTTGGTGGACGACATCCAGTTCATCGCCGGCAAGGAGCGCACGCAGGAAGAATTTTTCCACACCTTCAACGCACTCTACGACCAGCAGAAGCAGATCGTCGTCTCCTCGGACTGCCCGCCCAAGGAAATTTCCTCCATCGAGGAGCGCCTGCGCTCGCGCTTTGAGTGGGGACTCATCGCCGATATCCAGCCGCCGGACCTGGAGACAAAGATCGCCATCCTCCAGAAGAAAGCCGATATCGAGCGCGCCAAGCTCCCCGACGACGTCGCCGAGTTCATCGCGCGCAGCATCCGCTCGAACGTCCGCGAACTCGAAGGCGCGCTCACGCGCTTCTTCGCGTACGCGTCGCTCACCGGCGCGGAGACCAATCTGGCCACCGCCCAGATAGCCCTGCGCAGCCTGATTGATACGCAGGATAAGAAAGTCACCATCGAGTTGATTCAGAAAAAAGTTGGCGAGCACTTTGGCATGCGCGGCCCCGACCTGAAGCAGCGCTCCAATTCCCGGGCCGTCGCCTACCCGCGGCAGATCGCCATGTACCTCGTCAAGCAGCTCACCTCCGCGTCGCTGCCGGAAATCGGCCGCCAGTTTGGCGGCAAGCACCACACCACCGTCCTCCACTCGATTCATAAGATCGAATCCCAGCGCCAACACGACAAGGAATTGAACCGCACCCTGAATCGTTTGCTCGACGCCTTCGGATAAAAGTCCGCCACAGAGGCACTGAGACACAGAGAAAGTTTTGTAGGGGCGCTGCTTTCCGCGCCCCATTTTGTTTTTGGGGCTAATCGGCCTGTGGGTGAAATTCCTCGATGAGGGCTTCGAGTTCGGGACGGTATTCCGTCGCACGTCGGCGGCCGGCCTTGCGCATCTCTTCCGCAAAGCGTTGAATGGCCATCTGTTTCTCGAAGCGCTGTTCGACGGTGAGCTTTAAGTTCTCGCGCAACAAGGTGCGGTCAATGTCGCGCTTGTACACCTCAATGACCGGGTCGGGCCGGAGCGGGACGAGGTCCTCGGGAAGCGAGGTGTCGCGCTGGCTGGCCTGCGTCTTGGTTTCGGACCGGCTCATGGGCTTGGTTCGTGTGCTTCTCGGTCAATTCTAACACTCCGCGCCAACAGTCCAAAGACTTGAACCGCACGCTGAATCGCCTCCTCGACGCGTTTGGATGATCGTGTAGCACAGGCTTGTAGCCTGTGCCTCTTCCGTTTTCTCGTCTGAGGTTTTCTGTAGGGGCCGGTCTTTAGACCGGCCCTTCTGTTTTGGAGTTGTTGCGGCGAGTGCTTGATTTCCTCGGGCCGTTTCCGTGGTTTTCAGACTTGACCGGCGTTTTCCGCCTGAATGAAACTCTCAAAATCTCTTGAGAACCGCTCCGCTTCAGAACAGAGATTTCGGAGACGATTCCACGCGCCACTTATTTCGTGAGCTCTCTTCTTGTATGCTTCAGAATGTTTCTTGCCGCTTCTAATGACTTTGCCGTCTTGCGGCTTTGCGTTTAGTCTGTTCTCTGGACTTCCGAAACACTCTACCCCTCCCGCAGTTACGATTCCGTCCTTCGGATAAAGCGCGCAAAGAACCCAAGCCTCAGTATTCTTGGAAGGCGTACAGAGCACGGTTCTTGCGGGCAGCGTGGCGCGCCCGATCCAGCGCAATAAGATCAAGCGCAATTGATCGGTGGTGGCAGATGCCGGGGGGCACGGTTCGGCAAATGGTAAGTCGTTCTCTGAATCGATGATTCCTGCATTCCCGTATGATTCTGCGGCTACCTCCGCGTCGAGATGTAGGATAAGCATTCTGTAAGTTGCAAAGAGGATGTCTTGCTCTATTAAGCCGCTGGCCCGCTCCACTGCCTTGCGGCACCATCGGTAAACCCCGCCCCAGCCGGTCCCAATCGCTGGATCGAGGAACACTTGCGATTGTTCCGGTTGAAGCTGCTGAATGATGAAAGGGGTGTCGCCTAAGATGCCTCTGATGGCGGCCTCAATTACAATTTTGTCCGTGGGACCCTCTGCAACAAGCGCAATACGCACTGGGTCAGACATCAGGAACGCCACCGATTAATCCGTTCATCCACAAACGAGAAAGCGTCCAGCCCTTTGCACCCTTCGAAAGCAACGCATCATCGATTTGAATACGCTTGATTACCGTGTGTCCTCGGACGTCCCTATCAACCACAAAAAGGCGTACGCGATCGTCCTTCAAAGGCAGCCCATCTAGGACTGCGGGATTATGGCAGGTAATCAACACCTGCTTTTCACTTTTGCTCTCTAAGGCCCATTTACATATTAGCGTCGCGAGCCGCATAGCGAGGCGAGGGTTAAGCGCCTGATCGACATTGTCTATCGCGAAAGCTTTGGACGACTTTGGATGAAGCATGCAAACTGCTGCAAATAGAATGTAGAGCGCCCCTTCGCTTGCATCGTATCCCGTCAACACATTTCTGTTCTTTGCCATATAGCGATCTCTAAATCGAACGACGCGTGGTGAGGATGCCGCCGCAGGAGAAAGGGGCACCATGGCGGAGCTTGCGGAGCCAAAGTCCTCAGCCCAGTCTATTAGCGGGTCAATTTCTTCAATTTTCTCTCCGAGTTCTTTGTTGTCTTCGCGATATCGCGCACGCAAAAGCTCAGAAAGTGCCTGCGGGAGTCTCCCCCCTGATAGCCCTATGGGCTCTCGAACTTGAGGGTCGGCCACTAAACCGCGAAGCGTGGGAGTATTAGCACAGTAGATAGAATAGTTCCTCAGGTCGTCAAGAAGATCACGTGCGGGGTCGCCACGCGGCAAGGCGAACGACTGTAGCGCGGTGAGGCCTTGTTCGGCGTCAAGGAATTGAGCGGTTTTCCTGAAAGGAGATCGGTCTGCAAGAGATTCGTCGCCTCGTCTCAAGCGTTCGGTCTTAAATTTCCACGCAGGGCTCGGGTCGGTGAGTGGGTTCAAAAGTGAAACCTGGTAGCTTGCCTTTGGACTTTCAGCGCAGAAAAGAATGTGAGGTACCCTTTCTGCTTTCTTGCGCGGAAAAGATGATTTGTAGAGCGTTGGTACTCCGGGTCGCACCCCTCTCCTAAGAAGAGACTCATCATCTACGCGTCCAAAAGCTGCAGCACCCAATACACCGACGGCTTCAAGCAGGTTGCTCTTTCCGCTGCCGTTCGCACCTACAAACACATTCACCGCCCCAAGTTCAATCTCCGCTTTCTCGAGCGATTTGAATGATTCAACGATGAATTTTGTGATCATTGCGGAGAGACTATACCAAAGCGCTTGCGGCATTGTATATCAGCGAAGCTCCTTGGCCATGCCGGGTAGCCCACATGAACTAAAAGAGAATTTGCTTGACACTTTGTTCGCCATAAGCTATTATCTCGTCGTCCGTTCCTACCGAAAGTAAATATCCGCGCGCCGGAGGCGCGACCGAAAACAACGTTAAAGGTTAAACGGTTAAGAGGGGAAACGGGGTCAAGGTGTCGGCAAAAAGAACTGTTACAAAGTTGAAGCGTTGCAGGGTTAAAGGGGAACGGCCGTTGCCGCGAATCGGAGAGACGCCCGTTCGGCAGGCTCCCCTCGGCTCCGCTCGGGACGAGCAGGGCAGGCCGGAGGAAATTCAGGCGACGCTGGAACGTAATATGCGCGGCCTGTTGGATGGGCGCATCACGGTGAAGGAGGCGAACCGGATCACGCATGCAGCGTCGGTGCAGCTCTACCTTTTGCGGTTGTTGGGGCAGCTCGAACGGGGGATGGAGAGGGAAAGAGAGTCGAAGTGTCGAAAGGTCGAAAAGTAAGAAAGGAAAAGGGGGATGGGTGAATTGATGGGTCGAAGTTAAATGTTAAACGTTGAACGGTTAAGCGGCGAATACGAGACGGAAGGAGAGATCCTTCGCCCCGGTAGAAACCATCGGGACTCAGGATGACAGGGAGGTCGGGATGCGTGAATTAAAGAAGGCGGGGCAAATTTGGAAAGAGTTTGAGGATTATTTGGCGCCGCTGCTGGGGATGAAGCCGGGGGAGCGGTCGGTGTACAGCTACCTGGTGCGGCATACGCGGCTGGAAGGGCGGCGGGAGGTGGCCGCGTCGGCGGGGGAACTTGGACGCGGGACGGGGATCGGGAACTGGGTTGCGCGGGTGTACCTGCTACGGCTGGCACGCAAGGGGTGCGTGCGGGTGAAGCGCCGGGGCCGGCGAATGCGCATTGCGGTGTTGCTGCCGCGAGAAATCGTGCCGCCGCTGCGGCTGCGTGACTTGCAGCGATTTGCGCCCAAGGAGTTGTGGCCGACAAAAAAGCTCACTGTGCGGGAGGCCCTTCTGCTACGAGAGCGCGGCCGGTGCTTCTACTGCCAACAGAAATTGGTGAAAGGACAGATCTGGTTCGACCACGTGGTGGCACTGGCACGAGGAGGAAGTCCTCACAAGGAAAACGTTGTGGCCTGCTGCCAGGCGTGTAATCGGAGCAAGGGCACGCGGTCCGCGGCGATGTTTCTCCGCAAGCTCTACAGGCAAAAGCTGATTTCCAAAGCGCAGTACTGGAAACAGCTTGTCACTGTGCGGGAACTCCTCCGCGGGAAGCTTGGTCTGCGAAAGGCGGCATGAGAAAGGCGGGTGCGAGAAAAACAGGATAAACGTTAAACGTTGAACGGGTGAACGTGACGGCGCTGCGCAGCACCGCGGCGAGGAAAAGGCTGTGCGAAAGGTGTGGCTGAATTGTGCGGGCTGTGTGAAACGCGTTCGCCTTCGGCGGAGGGTAGGTGGCGATGCACAGGGCACAGCTTGTTTGCACGAGCATCCGCTGCGGGTAACTACTGCGGTGCGGGCACCTTCCGGAGAAATCCGCAATATGCACAGCGCCTACGGCTACTACGGTTTATATCTCTATGAAAGAAAGGATTTCTCGTAATCAGAGTAGGGCAGAGGGAAACTTGCTTTCGGCCGCGTTCGCGTGGGCGCGGGTTTTCCTCACTTTCCACAGCGCGGCGTGCGACTCCGGTCTTTATTGTCCTGGCGAAGTGAAGTAAAGTACCGCTTGAGTAGAACAGGCTTGTAGCCTGTTCGCCTTGCTTCGCAGTCATCCGTAACGCGGCCGGTGAGGACACGACACGATGGAATTCAGCGTCAAGAAATTTGATCTTCTGGCGGAACTCAATCTGACGCAGGGCGTGGTCGAGCGCAAGACCACCATCCCCATCCTCTCCAACCTGCTGTGCGAGGCCAAGGGCAGCCGCCTGACCATCACCGCCACCGACCTCGAGATCAGCATCTGCACCGCGTGCGACGCAAAAATTAAAAAAGAAGGCGCGGGCACCATCCCCGCGAAAAAACTGCTTGAGCTGGTACGACTGCTGCCGGAAGCGGAAATCAAGTTCAAGCTGCTCGATAACCACTGGATGGAAATTGTCAGCGACCGCAAAAAATACAAGATGGTCGGCATGGCGCGCGACAATTTTCCGCAGCTCACGCCGGCCCCGCACCCGCTGGTGAAAATCCCGGCGAAAATTCTCTCCGCGATGATCGCGCGCACCGCATTCGCCATTTCCACGGAAGAGTCGCGCTACACGCTGAACGGCGCGCTGCTTGTGCTCAAGCCGGAAAGCGCGGTGATGGTGGCCACGGACGGGCACCGCCTGGCGCTGGTTGAGACGCCGCACAAATTCGAAGGGCTCAACGCGGAGGTGCGCGTGCTCGTGCCGCGCAAGGCCATGATGGAAGTCCAGCGCCTGGCCGCGGAAGCCGGCGAAGATGCCGTGGTGGACTTCGCGCGCGACGACACGAATCTCTATTTCCAGTTTGGCGGGCGACTGCTGACGGCGCGCCTGCTCACCGGGCAATTCCCCAATTACGAAGCCGTCCTGCCGCGCGAGAACGACAAAAAAATCACGCTGGACCGCACCGTGCTCAACGACGCCGTGCGCCGCGTCGCGCAGCTTGCCGACCAGCGCTCGCACGCCGTGAAGATGGCGCTCAGCAAAGATGGCGTGGAGATTTCTTCGTCCAGCCCGGAGTACGGCGAGGCCAAAGAATCGATCGAGATGGAATGGAAGGGCCCGGACATTTCCATCGGGTTCAACGCGCAATACCTGCTGGATTTTCTCGCCGCCGCCGCGGAAGGGCCCATCAGCCTGGAGTTGAAGGACGAGCAGTCCGCCGGGCAGCTCCGCCCGCTCGGCGACGAGACCTGCCAGTATCGCTACGTCATCATGCCCATGCGGATTTGATTTGCCCGCGACATCGCTGAATTCATCTGCGTTATAATTCGCTGCTCATGCCACTGACAACAGGCACACTCCTAGGTCCGTACGAAATTCTTGGCCCGCTGGGCGCGGGCGGCATGGGGGAATTCATCAGTTGAAAGGAGTCGGCATGAGGAATGAGAAATGGTCACCAGCAACCGTACGCAGCTTGGCTACGGCAATTATCTTCCTGGTCGGTCTGCCAATAGTGTGCTTGGCGCAGACCAAGGGAAACCAGAAGCCCACAACTGCTGCGGAATGGAAGAACGCGGAAGACGGTTTCGGATTTCCCGGGGACCACCTGCCGGGAGGCGTGATCCGTTTCAACATGCCGCGCAAGGACCTTCACGTGACCGTCGGCGGCACTGAAATCAAGCCGGGCCTTGCCCTCGGCGCGTGGGCGGCATTCCACTATGTCGGCAAGAACGACGCAATGGTCATGGGCGACCTGGTCCTCACGGAAGATGAGGTTGCTCCAGTGATGAAGGCCTTGCAGGACGGAGGGGTCGAGGTCACCGCTCTCCACAACCACTTGATCGGTGAATCACCGAAGATCATGTACGTGCACATGGGCGGACATGGCGATCCGGTGAAGCTTGCCAAGGCGATCAAGCAAGCCGTTGCAATGACCAAGACACCGCTACCCCAGGGCGGCAGCACGAAGGAGACCGAGGACCTCGGATTCGATGTGGCCGCGATGGAGAAGATCATGGGCCACCCAGGCAAAGTCAGCGGCGGAGTGCTGCATTTCAACGTGCCGCGCGCAGAGAAGCTCACCGAAGAGGGAATGGATACGCCGCCATCGATGGGGATGGGCACCTCGATCAACTTCCAGCCGACCGGAAATGGGCAGGCCGCAATCGCTGGGGACTTCGCGATGACGTGGAAAGAAGTTGGACCAGTGATGAAGACCTTGCGGGACAACGGAATCGAATCAGTCGCGCTGCATAGCCACGCCCTGAATGACGTGCCGCGGCTTTTCTACATGCACTTCTGGGCAAACGACGATGCGCTAAAGCTTGCCCGCGGTCTGCGCGCCGCGCTGGATAAGACGAACTCGGCGAAATAACCGGGAGCGCCGAACCGCTATTGAGAGGAGTGATCACAAATGAAGACTCTTCATCACAGGGAAGCTCGATTTCTTCTCGGGATATGCCTGGTTCTGGGGCCGGTGCTGATGCTCAGCGCACAGTCCGGCGAAAAGAAATGGAGTCTTGACAGCGACACGGAAGGAAAACCGCCGGCGGGCTTTACGTTTGCGCGGACGGGGCAGGGCAGCGAGGGCCAATGGGTAGTGAAGAAAGACGATTCTGCGCCGTCGAAACCGCAAGTACTGGCGCAGACGTCGCAGGACAAGACCGATTACCGCTTTCCGCTGGCGATTGCCGAAGGCACTAGCTACACAGACTTCACGCTGAGCGTGAAATTCAAAACCATTTCCGGCGAGGTAGACCAGGGTGCCGGGCTCGTCTTCCGCTTGCGGGACAAGGACAACTACTACGTCGTGCGCGCCAATGCGCTCGAGGACAACTACCGGCTGTATCACGTGGTGAGCGGGCGGCGCGTGCAGTTTGCCGGGGCGAATTTCAAAGTCACGCCACAGGCCTGGCACGAAATGCGGGTAGAGGCACGCGGCAGCGAGTTCCGCTGCTATTTTGACGGCGAGTTGAAAATCACCGCGCAGGACAACACGTTCAAAGACGCAGGAAAGGTCGGCCTGTGGACCAAGGCGGATTCGGTGATCTACTTCGATGATTTGATTGTGCAAGAGGCGGGAGGCCGCAGCGCGCTTGCGCCGCCGAAGACGCAGGCACAGAAGCTCGTGGACGAGCTGGCGAAAAAGCATCCGGAACTCGTGCGCATCGGACTGCACGTGACGCCGCCAGGCAGCGCCGACAACATCATTGTTGCGTCGAATGTTGCCGCCAAGATCGGGCAGAAGTCAGACCCGGAAGACTTGCAAGCCATGAAAACGGGCCGGGTTGTCGTGCTCAAGGAGGGCGCCAACTTCGACGTTACCCTGCCGCTGCACGACGCTGCCGGCAAAGTCATCGGCGCCATCGGCTTGACGTTGAAGCCGAGCGGCGGCGAAAAAGAAGCCGGCGCCAAGCGCCGCGCGCAAGCCATCGTCGGTGAACTCGAAAAACAGATCGCTTCGAAAGACGGCTTGTTTCGCTCCTAGGGCAGAACGCCATGCCCCGCGGTGCACACTTACAGTTTCGCTGCGCCCGTGAGAGACTTCTGCCCGATGTTTCTTCGCAGCCGCAAACTCACCGCACTCACTGCGCTCCTGTTCGCCGCGGGGACTCCCGTTTTTGCGCAGGGCAACGGCGCTCCCCGAGCAGCCATTAGACGCGCGCAGGGAAAAATCTCCGTGGACGGCAAGCTCGACGAGCCCGACTGGACCGCCGCGGCGCCCATCACGGAAATCCTTCAGCGCGAGCCGCGTCCGGGCCAGCCCGCGACAGAAAAGACCGAGCTGCGGCTGCTCTACGACGCCGACAACCTCTACATCGGCGTGAAGTGTTTTGATTCCGAGCCAAAGAAAGTAATTGCCACGCAGATGGCGCGCGACGCCGACCTTTCCGTGGACGACCGCGTCGAAATTCTCCTGGACACGTTTCGCGACCAGCGCAACGCGTCTTATTTCGCGACGAATCCGGCCGGCGCTTTGGTGGACGGGTTAGTCATCGAAAACGGAAACCTCAACAAAGATTGGGACGCCATCTGGCAGGTGCGCGCGCAGCGATTTGCCGGCGGGTGGCGCGCCGAGTTCGCCATTCCTTTCAAGAGCCTCGGATTTCACGCGGGCGCCGCGTCGTGGGGCTTCAACTTTTCGCGCACCATCAAACGCAAGCTCGAAGAGGACCGCTGGGCCTCGCCGCGGCTGGACGTGAAATTCCTGCAAGTCTCCGAGGCGGGAGAGGTTTCGGGACTGGCTGGTGTGCGGCAGGGCCATGGACTGGACGTGCGGCCCTTCGGCGCGGGCCGCTGGGTGCGCAACTCGCCAACCAACCACAGCGCGCTGACCGGTAAGGCCGGAGCGGACATTTTCTACAACGTCACGCCCAGCCTGAAATGGACGACTACATTCAACACGGACTTCGGCGAAACCGAAGTGGATGCGCGGCAGATCAACCTCACCCGCTTCCCGCTCTTTTTCCCCGAGAAGCGATCGTTCTTTTTGGAAAACGCCGGGGTATTCGATTTCGGCAGCAACGGCGATGACGACAATGTTCTTCTGCCCTTTTTCAGCCGCCGCATCGGCCTGCTCGCCGGGCAGGAAGTGCCCATCCTCTTCGGCACGAAGCTGACCGGAAAAATCGGCCGCACGGACATCGGGTTCCTGGACGTGCGCACGCGCGAAACGAATTTCTCTCCGGCGAAAAACCTACTCGTGGCGCGCGCCAAGCAGAACATTCTCCGGCAGTCCTACATCGGAGCGATTTTCACGGACGGCAATCCGGCAGCCGCCGCGTCCAGCTGCACCTTCGGCGGCGACCTGCGCCTGGGCACTTCGAGTTTTCTCGGCGATCGCAACCTGATCTTCAACGCGTTCGGAATACGCTCGGCGAACCAGGGCGTCCACGGCGACGACACCGCCTTCGGCGTCAAAATCAGCTACCCCAACGACCTCCTCGGTATTGACGTCAACTGGAGCCAGATCGGAAAGAATTTCCACCCGGCCCTCGGCTTTGCGCAGCGCACCAACGTCCGCGCACTCAACGGCGGCATCGAGTTCGACCCGCGGCCCAAACACTTCCTGAACGTGCGCCAAATGTTCCACGAGTTCTTCTTCCACCGCTATACGCTCCTCGATACGGGACAAACCGAAAGCTGGCGTCTGTTCATTTCGCCGGTCAACTGGACTCTGAATTCCGGCGACCGGTTCGAGTTCAATTACGCGCCGCAGTTTGAGCGGCTCTTTGCACCCTTCCAGATTTCCTCCGGCGTTACGCTTCCGCCCGGCGATTACCGCTTCACGCGCTGGCGCGCAGAAGTCGGCACCGCCTCGAAGCGGTGGTGGAGAGTGACGGGCACGTGGTGGTTCGGGGAATACTGGTCGGGGCACGCAGCCCAGGCGATGACGACGCTTCAGCTCAAAGCAGCACCGCATGTGCAATTCGAATTCGATACGAACCAAACGTTCGCGCGGCTGCCACAAGGAAACTTCGTCGCGCGGATCTTCACATTTCGCGCGGATTACTCGGCGACGCCGTACCTCACGTTTTCGAACTTGATGCAGTTCGATAACGAATCGCAAAATCTCGGCTGGCAGAGCCGCGTGCGCTGGATCCTTCGCCCTGGCAACGATTTCTTCCTCGCTTTCAGCCAGGGCTGGCAACAGGATGCGCGCGGCGGCTTCCGTTTTTCGCCCGCGGACACCAAACTTTCCACTAAATTTCAATACACTTTTCGCTTCTGACGCGACACGAAAACCGTCTCGGCAAGTGCGCCGTGGCGGCGTCGCCCAAACGCATCGCAATCAGCACAAACAAAAAGACTTATTTAGACACAGGCTTCCGCTATCCGCTTGAAAATTGGCCCCCACTTGGGCTAAAATAGCAGGCTGAAGTTGGGCTTCAAGTTCCTCCGATTAGCACTACGATCGGGTGCGCGAATGTTCCGCTTGCTCCTGCGGAGTCCGCGACGTGCGGACTGGATGGGAGCGGCACTGCTCGTCCCAAATCCCGAAGCATAGGGAACGGGACAGCGCCAGAGCAGAGGAGCGACGCAGCCCCGAACGAACGCAGCCTTCGCCACGTCTCGCAGCGCGGGACGGGATGAAGCAAAGGACCCTTCGAGCCGTTCGAAGTCCCCGCCTCTGAAGAGGCGGGCTACAGGGCGGCCACAGGGTAAAACGAGTGCACTTCTCAGTTTGCACCACCAAACAGCTTCCGCAACGCCCGTTCGCCGCGACCCGCGACGCAACCGGCCGCACCGTTCCGTCTAGGAGATGCGCGCATCATGGGTGACAAAGAATCCATCAAGCAGGGACACAAGTACGACGCCACGTCCATCAAAGTCCTCGGCGGCATCGAGGCGGTCCGCAAGCGGCCGGCGATGTACATCGGCTCCACCGGCGAAATGGGCCTGCACCACCTGGTCTGGGAAGTGGTGGACAACTCCGTGGACGAAGCGCTTGCCGGCTTTTGTGACGAGATCGAAGTGATCGTGCACGACGATTGCAGCGTCACCGTCACGGACAATGGCCGCGGCATCCCTGTGGACATGCACGCCACGGAGAAAAAGCCCGCCGCGGAAGTGGTGATGACCGTGCTCCACGCCGGCGGAAAGTTCGATAGCGACTCCTACAAAGTTTCCGGCGGACTGCACGGCGTGGGCGTCTCCGTGGTCAACGCGCTTTCCGACTGGCTGGACCTGGAAATCTGCCGCGAAGGCGAGGTGTACGAGCAGTCCTACGAATGTGGCAAGCCCACCAGCAAGCTCAAGGCGACGGGCAAGACGCGGCGCACCGGCACGAAGGTCACCTTCCATCCCGACGAGAAGATCTTTGACAAGGTCAACTATTCCTTCGACACGCTTTCGCAGCGGTTGCGCGAGCTGGCCTTTTTGAACAAGGGCCTGAAAATCCTGCTCACGGACGAGCGCACGGACAAGACCGTCGAATTCCGCTTCACCGGCGGCATCACCGAATTCGTGAAGCACCTCACCAAGGGCAAGCAGCCGCTGCACGATTCCCCCATCTATATCGAAGGCAAGAAGGACCCCGTGGAGATGGAGATCGCCCTGCAATACAACGACGGGTACGCCGAAAACGTCTTTGCGTTCGCCAACACGATCAACACGGTGGACGGCGGCACGCATCTTTCCGGCTTCCGCTCCGCGCTCACGCGCACGATCAATTACTACGCGACTTCTTTTGGAATGCTGAAGGAGCAGAAGGAAGAAGTCTCCATCACCGGCGACGATGTGCGCGAGGGCCTCGTGGCCGTGGTCAGCGTCAAGCTGCCGCAGCCGCAGTTCGAAGGGCAGACCAAGGGCAAACTGAACAGCGACATCAAGGGCCAGGTCGAATCTGTGGTCAACGAGCATCTCGGCGCGTACTTCGACAAACATTCCACAGTGGCCCGGCGCATCATCGGCAAGTGCATTGACGCCGCCCGCGCCCGCGAAGCTGCGCGCAAGGCTCGCGAGCTTACGCGCCGCAAGTCCGCGCTCGATTCCAGCGGCCTGCCGGGAAAACTGGCCGATTGCCAGGAGCGCGATCCGGCGCGCTGCGAGCTGTTCATCGTTGAAGGTGAATCCGCCGGCGGCTCCGCCAAGCAGGGCCGCGACCGCAAATACCAGGCCATCCTGCCGCTCAAGGGAAAGATTCTGAACGTCGAAAAAGCGCGGTACGACAAGATGCTGGGCCACGAAGAAATCCGCACCATGATTACAGCGCTGGGCACCGGCATCGGCAAGGACGACTTTGATCCCGCCAAGCTGCGCTACCACAAAGTGATTCTGATGACCGACGCGGACGTGGACGGCAGCCACATCCGCACGCTGCTGCTCACGTTCTTCTTCCGCCACATGCAGGAGCTGATTGCCCGCGGACACATCTACATTGCGCAGCCGCCGCTCTACCGCGTGAAGCGCGGGAAGATGGACCGCTACATCCGCGACGACCGCGAGTTCAACCGCGAACTGATGCGCCGCGCCACGGAAGACCACGTGGTGAAGGCCAAGAGCGGCGCGAAGCTCGAAGGCGGCGCGCTTTCGCAGTTCCTGCTCAACGTGCAGGAGTACGAGCAGGTCTCCGGCAAGCTCACGCGCAAGCTGCGCGACCCGGGCCTGGTCGAGTTGCTGGCCAAGGGCGACCTGGAAAAGAAAATGGATTTCGAGGACAAGAAAAAACTGGAAAAGCTGGAAAAAGCCATCGAGCGCGAAAAACTCAAGATCGAAGCGAAGATCTCGAAGGACGAAGAGCACAGCCTCTACGAATTAATTGCCGGGTTCGGCGCCGCCGGAGAGCGCCGCGTCAACTGGGCGCTGGCGTCGTCGGCGGAATACAAGCGCATGCGCACGCTGTACCAGTCCATCGCGGAGTTCGACGAGCCGCCCTTCGTGGTCACGCGCAACGGCGACAAGGAAACCAAAGACACCGCCGTGGGAGTGCTCAATTACATTCTCGAGGACGCCAAAAAAGAATTCACCATCACGCGGTTCAAGGGGCTGGGCGAAATGAACGCCGAGCAGCTCTGGGAAACCACCATGAACGCGGAGACGCGCACGCTGCTGCAAGTGAAGCTCGACGACCTGGTCGAGTCCGACAGGATTTTTACCGTGCTCATGGGCGAAGACGTCGCGGACCGGCGGAAATTTATCGAGGATAACGCGCTGGACGTGGTGAACCTGGATATTTAGAGGCAATCGATCGATGGAACAGAGGAGGGCTGGACATGGACGGGGAATGGCGGGCGTTTCTGGAACCGATCCCTCCGAAGCTGGTGGCGGAGCAGAGCGCGGCGCGCGATGCCGGGTTTCAACACGCCGATCGCGTCACGTGCGCGGGCTGTGAAATGGCCAGCTACTCTCTTTGGGTCAAGGCTGGAGCCGGACCCAATGCGCCGAGCTCGGCGGACTGGATTGCACGCGCCAGAGGAGAATTAGAGCGGCAGCTTTTGGACGGCTGTCCTGAGCATGTGGAATCTTACCGGAAGAAGTAGCGGCCAAACGCATGCTCTACCAACTGCGATGGAAGACCGAGCCGGGCTTGCGGGGATTGAGCTGCTCCGAGTTTTGCGCAAGTCCGACGACGGCGCCGGACAATGAGCGCGGCGTGGCCGTGGACATTGCGAACGACGCGGAACGGGACGCGTTCTTGCGGCAACTCGAAGAAGTCTTCAGCCCGCAGCGGTTTTCGAATAACGCGACGGCGTTCGAGACGGTGAAGGCATACGTTTTGGAGCACATGGCAAAGCGGAATTAGCCACAGAAGAATTCAGAGCAACTCGAGGAGCCGCTCAGTCGATAAGCCGGTTTGCTTGAGGATGTCGGAGAGCGTTCCCTTGGAGAGCGTGGAGTGCTGAGGCACAACGGTCTTGAAAACCTTTTCCGCAGTTCTTTTTTCGAGCGAAACGTGACTGCCCTTCTGCCGCAGCTCAACGAAACCGGCGCGCTTCAGCGCTCTCACCAGGCGCTCGCCGGAGATGCTGGGCAGCTTGGGCATTTATTTGGTGACTTCGACGACCGTCCAGAAAGGCTGCTCACCAGATTCAGCGGGCTCTGGCGGGCCCCACGTTTCGAGGTACAGCTCAATGGCTTCGCGCAAGCTTGCGCGGGCCGATTCGACGTCCTTGCCCTGCGACGTGACGCCAAGTTCAGGACAGCGGGCGACGTACCAGTCCTCTTCTCTTGTGATGAGCGCGGAGAAGCGGTAGGTCATACCGCGATGCTACTGGAAGTGGGGAAGTAGAAGCAAGCGCCGCTGCCCGCGGCAGCATTTTCATCTTGCGCCCCGAGGGCTTGGGGGCGATTTGCGGTTTCTGAGGAGCGCAGCGAAACATGGCGGACGAAAAGAACACATCGGTGCTGATCCCGGTTGATATTGAAGACGAAATGAAGAGGTCGTACCTCGATTACGCGATGAGCGTAATCGTGGCGCGCGCGCTGCCCGACGTGCGCGACGGGCTGAAGCCCGTGCAGCGGCGCATCCTGGTGGCCATGAACGACCTGGGCCTGGCGCCCGGGCGCGGCTATCGCAAGTGCGCGAAAATCTGCGGCGACACCTCCGGCAACTACCATCCCCACGGCGAAGCGGTGATTTATCCCACGATGGTGCGCATGGCGCAGGATTTTTCCTTGCGCTACATGCTGGTGGACGGCCAGGGCAACTTCGGCTCGGTGGACGGCGACCCGCCCGCGGCCATGCGTTACACCGAAGCGCGGCTCTCGCGCATTGCCATGGAGATGTTGCGCGACCTGGAAAAAGAAACCGTTGATTTCGTCGCCAACTTCGACCAGACGCTCCAGGAACCCACCGTCCTGCCCGCGCGCGTCCCCAACCTGCTGATCAACGGCGCGAGCGGCATTGCCGTGGGCATGGCCACCAACATTCCGCCGCACAACATCAACGAAATCCTGGAAGCGACGATCCTGATGGTGGAAAAGCCCGACGCCACACTGAAGGAAATGATGAAGCTGGTCCCCGGGCCGGATTTTCCCACTGGCGGATTCATTTCCGGTCGCGAAGGCATCGCGCAGGCGTACAAGACCGGGCGCGGCAGCTTCATGATGCGCGCCAAGGCCGCGATTGAGGATGCGGGCAAGGACCGCGAGAACATCGTCATCACGGAAATCCCCTATCAGGTGAACAAGGCCCGACTGATCGAGCGCATCGCCGAGCTGGTGCAGAGCAAGAAGCTCGAAGGCATCGGCGACGTGCGCGACGAATCGGACCGCGAAGGCATGCGCATCGTCGTCGAAATCAAGCGCGGCGAGGAATCCAAGCTCATCCTCAACAATCTCTACAAGCATACGCAGATGCAGGAGTCCTACGGGATGATCCTGTTGGCCATCGTCGGCGGGCAGCCACGCGAGCTGGGATTGCTGGACCTGCTGCGGCTGTTCATCGAGCACCGCGTGGAAGTGGTGCGCCGGCGCACGGAATTCGAGCTGCGCAAGGCCCGCGAGCGCGAACACATCCTGGTGGGGTACCAGATCGCGCTCGATCATCTGGATGCCGTGATTCGCATCATCCGCGGATCTTCGAGCCGCGCGGACGCCAAGGAAAACCTGCTCAAATATTTCACCGAGCAAGAAGTCACGATCACGGAGAACGGAAAGTCCAAAAAGCTCGAAGGCGTCAAGCTGGACGGCAGAAAGTACAAGGTGGGTCCGCTGGAGGGAGAAGCCGCAGCGCGCGGCACGTCGCTCGGGCTGACGCCTGTGCAGGTGGACGCAATTCTGGAGTTGCAACTCCACCGGCTCACACAGCTCTCCGTCGACGAACTTGTCAAAGAATTGAAGGCGCTCCGGGAGCGCATCGCCGAGCTGGAAGAAATTCTTGCCAGCGACAAGAAACTCAAGCAAGTCATCATTGGCGAGCTGCGCGAGGTGCAGAAGGCCTTCAGCGACTCGCGGCGCACCACCATCGTGGACAACATCGAGGAGATCAAGCTGGAAGACCTGATCGCCGACGTGGACATGGCCATCACCGTGAGCCATGCCGGTTACATCAAGCGCACGTCCGTGGACATTTACCGCCACCAATCCCGCGGCGGCAAGGGGCGCATCGGCGCGAAGACGCGCGACGACGACTTCGTCGAGCACTTCTTCATCGCCTCCGCGCACAGCTACATTTTGCTGTTCACGTCGCGGGGCCGCGTGTACTGGCTGAAGGTCTATGAAATCCCCGAAGCCGCGGCGGCCACGCGCGGCAAGGCCATCAACAGCCTGGTGAAATTCACGGAGGGCGAAACGCTCGCCGCGGTGGTCTCCTGCACCAACCTGGAAGAGGAAGGGCGCTGCGTTTTCTTCGCCACGCGCAACGGCACCGTGAAGAAAACGCAAATCACCGAATTCAGCAATCCGCGCTCCACGGGCATCATCGCCATCAACCTGGAAAACAAGGACGAGCTGATCGGCGTGCGCCTGACCGACGGCAAGCAGATGATCTTCCTCGCCAGCCACGAAGGCCAGGCCATCCTCTTCCGCGAAACGGACGTGCGCGCGATGGGCCGCAACGCCGGCGGCGTGAACGGCATGGACCTGGACAAGAGCGACTACGTCGTGTCCATGGACGCCGTGCAGCCGGACTTCGAAATCATCCAGAAGGAAACGAAGAAATCCACCACCAATCTGGAGGAGATCGAGAGCGACGCCATCCGCGAATCGCTCACGTCGCTCATGCTCACCGTGGCGGAAAAGGGCTACGGCAAACGCACACCGCTGGCGGAGTATCGCGTGACGTCGCGCGGCGGCAAGGGCGTGGTCAACCTCAAGTCCACCGATCGCAATGGCGGCGTGGTTGCCGCGCTGCAAGTGTCCGAGGAATCCGACGTGATGATCATCACCGCGCAGGGCAAAGTGATCCGCGTGCACACGAATGAAATCCGCGAGGCCGGGCGCTCGACGCAGGGCGTAAGGCTGCTGCGGCTCGAAGAAGGGGATGAGATTGCGGCGGCCGCGGGGATTCTCGAAGAAGTAGAGGAAGCGAAGTAGCACAGGCTACAAGCCTGTGCTACAAAGGCGCAGTGCGCGGCGCTTCGAGGGGGAACCATGGCGGAATGGCAATTTGCGGAAACAAAACCGTCCGATGAGCTGGCGCAGCTCACTTACTACTCGGTGAAGAAGCCGCACGCCGGCGGCGAGATCGAGTTCGTCATCACCGTGAAGGAATTCGCCAACCCCAAGGAACACTCGCTGCGGTACTTCGCGCTCGCCGACAAACAGACCAACCAGAAGATCGCTCCGTTCACGCCGTGCGGCTGGGGCGATACGCTACTGAAGGCGCTGGCTGAATGCATCGAAGCTGTGCACCGATTTCCCTACGAAGGCAGCTAGGCGAAAATGGAAATCAGAAAAGAGAAAATAGAAAAGAGGGCCGGGAGGACAAGTCCATGGCGAAATGCGCCAATTGCGGGGCATACGTACTCTTCGGACTCGGACCCAGTGAAGGCGAGCAAAAATTCTGTTCGAAGAAATGCCTTCAGTACTGGAAGCATCCCGGCTATTGCGAGGTCTGCACGCTGGACACGACGGAAGAAAGCCTGGGCGGCACGTACACACTCAACGTGCTGTTTGGCACGCGCCTGATGGGTTTTAGTTCGGCGTGTCCCACGTGCGGGTCCAAAGTAATGCGCAAGTGGTTCTGGTTTGTCCTTCCTTTGTTCCCTGTCAGCAAGAAGTATCGAGTCCTCTTTCAGACCAGCGACAAATTCTTCAGCCGGAAAATCAGACAACAGCCCGGATGAATGGGTGAAGTAGCACAGGCTACTAGCCTGTGCTACGGGAAGGCAGATGGAAGATGAGATCCTTCGGCCCGACAGAAAACGTCGGGCCTCAGGATGACAGAAAAGAGAAACGGCAACGAAGGAAAAGCGCACAGGCTACAAGCCTGTGCTACTCGCAACCTTCTTCGGCGGGAGAGATCCTTCGCTTCGCTCAGGATGACAATGGATTGAACTACGGCGTGACGTAATAGCCGGGGCGGGAGCGGACGGTGACGCCGCGGCGGGCCACCTCCACTTTAATTTCGTGGTAACCGACCGGGTCGGTGCCCGTGGGCCGGTAGGTCAGCGTGTACTGCGCGTGCAGCTCTGCGCCGATTTTGGAAAGCGCGGTTTCGATGGACGCATCCTTGAGCGTCGCGACATTCAGCCCGCCGGTGCCCAGCGTCGCCAGGTCCAGCGAATTAGCACCCACGGCGTTTCCCGCCTGCGACACCAGCCAGATCAGCAGCGCCATGTAGTCAATCCGCCGGGAGCGGTCCTGCTGCTCCGAAGTCGGAGTCTGCGGCTGGCCGGCGCGTCCCGGCAGCGGAAAGGTGCCTTCCGGACCGAGGGGATAAGGTCCGCCCTGCTTGGGCTTGGCGCGGAGGAGCGCCATGGTCGAGGAAAGCGTCGCGCTGTAAATCACGACGTTGGCAAGCTGCGCCTCACGCAGCGCCTCGCCCAGTTTCTGGTCGCTGCCGGTGTCCGCCGCTTCCGCGACGATGAGCATTACGCGGCGGCGGTTGAGCGGGCGCTCCTTCAGCAGGCTGATGCCTTCGGCGATGGCGTCGTAGAGCCGCGTGCCGCTGGTGCCCATGCGCAGCGCCTCCATGGCCTTGCCGATGTGCGCATGATCGGCGGTGAACGGCAGGTCCAGGCGGACGTCGTCGTCAAACGCGACCACCGCCGCTTCGCCGGACCCTCCCAGCACAGATTCCGTGAGCATGGTTCCAGTCTGGCGCACGGCAGGGAGCAGCGCCTCAATGCGCGAGCTCGTCTCCGCCACGATGACCAGCGAAATGGGGTCGCCGCCCAAGTCGTAATCCTCGACGCGCTGCTCGACGCTGTTGTCGAACACGCGAAAATCTTTTTGCTCGAGGTCCATGACCATCTCGCCGGATTTGTCGCGGACGGTCACGGGCGTGGACACCAGCTCCACCTTCACCTTGATCTGCGCCTTTTCCGGCGGCACCGGCTGCACTTTCGCGCCCGGCTTGGGAGGCAACGGCCCCGGCGGCGCCTGCGCAAAGCCCGCGCCGGCGGCGAAAATCATCAGAAGAGCAATGGAGAGACCGCGCTTCCTATGCATGGAATTCCTGTCGAGTTCCACTCCTATTGTACGCGCATCCGCTGCGGCGGACGCTCCTACCCCTGCCTTTGGACGCGCGAAACGCCCGCCGCGTTGGCTCTCATCTGAAATTCCGGCGTTCCCATCTTCATCTCTTTAACTTTCCTGCGCCATTTCGACTACAATGCCCTCGCCCGATTCCCGGGGAGAGCCGCATGGGCCGAAACAAAAAACTGTCCCACGCCGATATTGCCTACCAGAGCAAAGCATTCATGCAGAGCCTGGCGGCGCGGCCGCTGCGCATCATGGCCGAGTACTTCGACCCGCTGGCGCGGCTGCGCAAGGAAAAAGTCGGCGACACGATCGTCATTTTCGGCTCGGCGCGAATTCTTCCGCGCGACGCCGCACTCTCCCGCCTGAAACACCTGAAGAAGCCCGCGCGCGGCCGCATCACACCCGCGCGGCGGCAGAAGATCCGCGATGCGCATCGCGCGGTGGAGATGTCCCGCTACTACGAAGAAGCCCGCGAGCTGGCCCGGCGCATCACGGCGTGGTCCCTGACGCTCGGCGACAACCCACGGCGCTTCGTGGTTTGTTCCGGCGGCGGCCCGGGCATCATGGAGGCCGCCAACCGGGGCGCGGCCGAAGCGGGAGGCAAGTCCATCGGGCTCGGCATCCAACTGCCGCACGAAATGCTCCCCAACCCGCACATCAGTCCCGAGCTCAATTTCAATTTTCACTATTTCTTCATGCGCAAGCTGTGGTTTTCGCAACTGGCCAAGGCGCTGATCGTTTTTCCCGGCGGATTCGGCACCATGGACGAGCTCTGGGAAATGCTCACGCTGCTGCAAACCGGAAAGCTGGCTCACCGCAACCTGATTCTTATTTACGGCCGGCGCTTCTGGGACGACGTGCTCGACTGGCGCGCACTGGTCCGCTGGGGCGTGGTGAGCGAAAGCGATCACGAACTGCTCCAGTTCGCGGACACCGTGGACGACGCCTTCCACCAGATCAAATCCGGCCTCGAGAAACACCACATGGACCTGGACACCGACTGGCACGGGTGAGCGGGTCTCCGCGCCCGGGCCGCGCCGGGCTGCTTAACACATCCCTCCCCGCATCCGTTACAATGTTCCCAACGGTGATATCGTGGAGCTGAACAAGCCCGACTGGCTGGTGCAGATGGAAGGCATCCTCGAGACGCTCAACGAGGGTGTACTCATCGTGGACGACTGCTACAAAATCATTTTCATCAACGAGTGCCTGGCACAGATGGCCGGGTACACCCCCGACGAACTTCTCGGCCGCCCCGCTGTGCACTTTTACGAAGGCGACGACCGCAACTTCCTGATGCAGCAGATCACCCGAAGCGAGCAGGTGGGCCGCAACCGGTACGAGTTCTACGTGCCGCGGCGCGACGCCACGCGCGTGCCGGTGGTGATTTCCACGCGGGTCGTCGAAGACCCCGATGGGCGTGTCTTCACCGTGGTCACATTCACGGATATCACCGACCAGAAGCACGCGGAAGAAAAACTCCGTGTGGCCAATGCGCAGCTCGAAAAGCGCGCCCGGGAAATGGAAGCGGAGCTGGAGCTGGCTTCGCGCGTGCAGCAGAGCCTGGCGCCCGCGTGCATCCGCTGGGGCCGCGTGGCCGTGGAAACCGCCTATTTTCCCGTCAACTCCATCGGAGGGGACTTCGGGCACGTGGTGCCGCTGGACGACGGCGAGCTGAGCCTGCTGGTGTGCGACGTGTCCGGGCACGGCATCAGCTCCGCGCTGATCGCCAACCGCATCTATACGGAGACGATGTCGCTACTGGAGCGGCGCGTGGACTCGGGCGAGATGCTGCGCCGGCTGAACCAATTCGTCGTGGAGAAGCTCCGCGTGAGCGGGTTTTACTTCACCATGGCCATCGTGCGGCTCACGGCGCACGGCGCGCGGATGAGCTTCGCCGCCGGCGGACATCCTCCGGCGATCTGGCTTTCGCCCACCGGCGAAACGCGGCTACTGGAGGCGCGCAGCACCGTGCTGGGCATGCTCGACGAGGCCGTCCCCGCGATTGCCGTGGAAGAATTCGACCTCGCGGCGGGCGAGCGCCTGGTGCTGTACACCGACGGACTCACCGAAGTTTGGAACGAGCAAGAGGAAATGCTGGGCATGGACGGCTTTACCGGCATCGTCCGCCGCCACGCCGCGCTGCCGCTCGACCAGATGAAACGGGCCATCCTGCGCGACGTGGAAGCCTTCCGCCACGGCCCCGTGACCGATGATATTTCCCTCGTGCTGCTTGAGGTGAATTAATCCGGGCGCGGCCGAATTCCTTCAAGCCAGCAAAAGGTTTTCTCGTCCGCGCCTCATTCGTCGTAGAATTCCGGACAGACGCCCAGGCATGCATTTGCGGACATCTATTCTCGCTATTTCTTTCGCGGCGCTGCTGTCTGCGGCTGCGCCGCTCGCGGCCCAGGACATCACCTCCCATGAGCCGCCGCCGCAGATTCCCTTTGCCGACTGGATCACGGAAACCAAGCGCGCTGATCTGCCCTGTTCCATCCACATCGCTACTCCGCGCCTCTCCATCCTGCAGCGCATTGGCGTCGAGTTTCGTGTCAAAGTGCCGGCCAAGGCCCTCGACCTGCTCGGCCCCAACTATCAGCTGTTCCTGGAAATCCGGCTGAAGAAATCCGGCGCCCGCGACTGGATGGACTCGCATGACATCGTCGGGACGCGCCTCTTTGAGCGCATGCCCAGGGAGAATTATCTGGAATTCTCGATGCAGGCGCTGGTCCTGCCCGGCGAATACAAGGTGGGGTTCATCCTCTTCGACAAAGTCAGCAGCAAGCGCAGTGTCGGGCTGCGCTCGCTCAAGGTCCGCCCGCTGAGCAGCGATCCCCTGCCGGAGATTTCCCGCGATCTTCCCGCCGTGGAATTTTTTCAGCGCGGTGTGGACCAGGACCGCGAAGCCCTGCCCGAACTGAAGTCGCGATTGTGGATTCCCGTGGCCACGCGGCGTCCCGTGCACATCGAGCTGCTGGTGAACTTCGCCGCACCGGAGCCGGTCGCCGACGAGCCTGGCCGCCCTGTGGAGCGCAGCCCGCAGGCCCTGCGCGTCCTGCACGAGCGCAACCTCGCGCGCATGCTGGGCATCATCAAGGTTTTTTCTCAAATGGAAATCCCCAACGGCGCGATTCACATCACGGCACTGGACATCCTTCGACGCAACGTCCTCTTCGAGCAGGACGCCGCAAGCGAACTCGACTGGCCACGCCTGCGCACCGCGCTGGAACAGCTCAATCCGCTGAGCATTCCCGTCCAGGCGCTGGAAGGCCGCCGGCAGAATGCCGCCTTTTTGCGCGAACTGCTCCAGAGCCGCATGCCGCAGGCCGCCTCCGCGCCGGCGCACGCGGGAAACGGAGGCGACGGCAGCCCGTCCGCCGTGGAGCCATTTCGCGTCTTCATCGTCGTCAGCAGCCCGATTGTTTTCGAGCGCGGCGCGGACCTCTCCCCGGTGCATCCACCCTCCGGCGCGGAATTCCGCGTGTACCACCTCCAATATCGCATCAGCCCCGTCCACGTGTGGGACGATCTCCCCCGCGTCCTGCGCGAGCTCGAGCCGCACCGCTTCGATTTGCAAACGCCTGAAGATTTTCGCCGCGCCATCGCCCGCCTCGTCGCGGACCTGCGCGCATTGTAGGGGCCGATGCCGGAACATCGGAATTCGATCCGCGCGCAAAGATTTTTCGGGACCCGTCGCCGATGGCGTGCATCCAATGTACGATGAAGCTTCGCCACACGCTCGCGTTCGCATTGCTGGCCGCGCTCCTGCCGATCCTGCTGGCGCAGCGCGCGTCTCGCGCCGCCGCGCAGGAAACGCCTGCGGTGCGCGTGCCGGTGATCGTCGAGCTATTCACCTCCGAAGGCTGCTCCTCGTGCCCGCCGGCGGACGCGCTGATCGCCCGCCTGGCGAAGACGCAGCCTGTCCCCGGCGCGGAAATTATTCCCCTGAAGCTGCACGTGGATTATTGGAACCGCCTGGGCTGGACCGACCCGTTTTCATCCGCCGCCTTTAGCGAGCGCCAGGCGCACTACGCCGACTCCATCGAGAACAGTTCCGTGTACACCCCGCAGATGATCGTGGACGGGCAAGTGGAATTCGTCGGCAGCTCCGAAGCCAAAGCGCTGCGCGCGATCGCTGCGGCCGCGCACTCGCCGAAGCCGGCGCTAGAGGTGCGCGTGGATACCAAAGCGGGCAACACGGTAACGGTTCAAGCGCGGGTCCCACCGCGGAGTGGTCGCACGCCGGGCGCGGCCACGGATATTTTTCTGGCGGTCACGGAAGACAACCTGCACTCCGATGTGAAGAGCGGCGAAAACGCGGGGCGTTCGTTTGACCATGTGGCCGTCGTGCGCCTGTTGATTCCGCAGGTCCGCGTGCGCCCCACCCAGCAAGATAATGCGGATGTCAGCTTCACCTTCGCGCTCAAGCCGGCGTGGAAACGCGAACACCTCCGCGCGGTGGTGTTTGTGCAGGAGGAAAAATCCCGCCGCATCCTGGCCGCCGCTTCTTTACCCCTGGCTACTAGTCACTAGCCACTCGCCACTGCTACTCTCTTCTCATGGCCCAGCTCTTGTTCACCGTGGACATCGCCGCGCCGCCGGACCGCGTGGCCGCGTTTTTCGCGCCGCAGCGCATGGTGTACTGGTATGGCCGCGACATCGGCGTGGAGTTCGAGCTGCTCGGAGGCGCCGCGGAGTTCGCCGTCGGGCAGAAAGTCCGCATCACGGGCAAGATGCGCAGCAGAGAAATTTCCATGACGGCAGTGGTCACGCGCTTCCACGCCGGGCAGGCGCTCGAGTGGCAGTTTAAGGATGCGCACGGCGTGCGCGGCGCGCAGGCCTGGGACCTGGAGCCCACGGCCGATGGCGGCACGCACGTCCTGATGCGCGACATTTATTCCTTTCCCAGCCGGCTGGGCGCCTTCTTCGACAAGATTTTCATGCGCCACGCTGTCGCGCGGCGCGACCGACTGTGGCTGGGGTACCTCAAGAAGCTGGCGGAACGGGACTGAAGGCGATATTCGAGACTCGAAATTCGAAACTCGGTAGATTCGAACGACGTAGCGAGCATCGAATATCGAGTTTCGATTTTCGTCTGTCTGGCGAACCTGCTATCCTCTTCTTTCTCGCGGAGGGAAATGCATGATCAGCCTTGCCGGGCGCACGGCCGTCGTGTTTGGCCTCGCCAACAAACGCTCCATCGCCTGGGGCATCGCGCAGAAACTGCACGCCGGCGGAGCGCAGCTCGTCATCACCTATCAGAACGAACGCCTGAAGGAAGAGTGCATCGGGCTGCTGGCGGAGCTGCCCGGCGCGCGCGCGTTTCAGTGCGACGTTTCCCGCGACGAAGAAATCGCCGCGCTTTTCGCCGAACTTAAATCCACGTACGGAAAAATTCACACGCTGGTGCACAGCGTGGCCTACGCTCCGGCGGAAGAATTGAAAGGAGATTTCCTGAGCACTTCGCGCGAAGGATTCCGCATCGCGCACGACGTGAGCGTGTATTCGCTCGTCGCGCTGGCCCGCGCCGCGGCGCCGCTGATGGAAGACGGCGGCAGCATCATCACGCTCACTTACTATGGCTCGGAAAAAGTGGTCCCGAAATACAACGTGATGGGCGTGGCCAAGGCCGCGCTGGAAGCCACGGTGCGCTATCTGGCTTACGACCTCGGCAAACGGCGCATCCGCGTGAACGCGATTTCCGCGGGCCCGGTGAAGACGCTCGCCGCCCGCGGCATCGCCGGATTCGGCGACATGCTCAAGGCCCACGCGGAGCGCGCGCCGCTGGGCCGCAACGTGGAAGTGTCCGAAGTCGGCGACACGGCGCTCTTCCTCGCTTCGGATCTCTCTTCCGGCACGACCGGCGAAGTGATCTACGTGGACTGCGGCTACAACATTATGGGAATGTAAAAGCGGAAAATAGAAAAGAGAAAATAGGCTCTCGCAATGAGTTTTGCGGCCCATTTTCTATTTTCTCTTTTCGTTTTTTAGAGGAGTTCCACGAGGCGGAATTCTTTTTGGCCGCGGAGCAATACCCCGCTTAAGGATTCACATGTTGTGTGCCGACCTTTTTCGCGCACGGGAGTGTGAATTGCAACTTCACACCAACGATTTCTTTCAGCGGTTGAATGGAATCGAACCGCCATTTCCTTGCCGCTTCCACGGCGGCAGCTTCCAGCAGCGGATGCCCGGCCAGCACTTTCACACCCACCACCAAGCCAGTTTTGCGATCTACGGTGAGTTCCAACGAGACGTCGCCCTCAATTCTGGCTTGAGCAGCGAGGGGAGAATAAGCTGGATCTTGGTATTCGAGAATGCGGCCTCCCTCGATGCCTGCCAAGCGGCCGCGGTGACCACGTATGCTGATAGGCGGAGCTTGGTATGCTGCTAGCACGTTCCTGTATTTCAGCAGGTCACAGTCCGAGCCGAATGTGATGTCAAGCGCGGTGACCTGGCTGCTTGTCATCAGACCAGGCGGCTGCCCGCCGGAACAAAACCAGAATCCAAAATCGTACTCGCCGCGCTTTAGTTGGGAGGACCAATCCCAACCGAGCCGCCGCATCGCCGCCTCATCGCCAACAGGGCCCAACAGATCCCCGAACAAATCCTTGAGCAGGCGCCGCTCTAATCCGAGAAGAGCTTTTCCTGAACGAACCTTCTTTGCAAATTTGAGTTCATCAATTTCAAATTGCGGGAGCGGCAAACTTTTCCGCACAGTTCCGCATTTTGCTGCGATGGATGCGCGGCTGGATTCAAACAGCTTCGGATTCCGGCGGCTTTGCGATACTGCAGTTTCAATTTTCTCGGGCTCGAGCGAACAGAGTTCGACCGCATTTGTCAGGTCTCCAATCTGCTTGCCCGAGAGGAAGACTTCAACAGCGCGGACGTCTGGCTGGTCGCAAGGTGGCACAGCGCCATCGATCATGAAATAGCGCACGCGGGTTCCTGCATCTTCTTGCTTTGCGTGCAGGATCGACGCGCCCCAGTAAGGGTAAGCATGCTCGTCCCTAGCGCTGACGATCCAAAGCTCTGACATTGGGACTAAAGGTGGGCGGTCAGGAGTCTGCGCAAACAAACTTAACGAGGTGACCAATAATCCGAACCGGGCAAGAGACTTCATCTCAAGTTTCCAGCGCAATCAAGCGGAATTCTTTCTGCCCGCGGCGAAGAACCACAAATTTTCCGTGCAGCGCGTCGTCCACCGTGACGCCCTTGGTTGCCTCACTGATCCGCCGGTTATTCAGGTACACGCCACCGCCGTCGATCAACCTGCGCGCTTCGCCTTTGGAAGCCGCGAGTCCTGCAAGCACGCAAAAATCTACGATGGACATTCCCGCGCCCTGCAATTTTGCGTTTTCGATACGTGAGCAGGGAGCTTCGTTCAAGACGTCGAGCAATTCTTCCGGCGTCAGCGTGCCGATTTCTTCGCCGAAGAGCGCCTTCGACGCTTTCTCCGCGCGGGCGAGCGCCGATTCGCCGTGCACCTGCCGCGTGACTTCGCGCGCCAGGCGGAGCTGCGCGGCACGCGACTCCGGCGCCGTGCGCAGAGCCTGTTCCAGCTCCGTGACCGCTTCGCGCGAAAGCCAGGTGAAGAATTTCAGGTAGGTGCCCGCGTCGCGATCGTCCGTGTTGAACCAGAACTGGTAGAAGCGGTACGGTGACGTGAGTTTCGGATCGAGCCACACTGTTCCGGCTTCCGTCTTGCCGAATTTCGTTCCGGCGGCCGTGGTGACCAGCGGGAAGACCAAGCCGTGGGCCTGCGCGCGGCGCAGCCGCTTGATCAAGTCCATCCCCGCGGTGATGTTGCCCCACTGGTCGCTGCCGCCCATCTGCAGGACGCATTGGTAGCGGTCGTGGAGGACCAGAAAGTCGTAGGCTTGCAGCAGCATGTAACTGAACTCGGTGAAGGAGATTCCTTCTTCGGAGTCGAGCCGCCGCTTCACCGATTCCTTGCTCAGCATGTAGTTCACCGTAAAATATTTTCCGGTGTCGCGCAGGAAGTCCATCAGCCCAATGGGCGCGAGCCAGTCGGCGTTGTTCACGATGCGCGCGGGATTTTCTTTGGCGTGGAAGTCGAGCAAGGGCTCGAGTTGGCGGCGCAGGCCCTGCAGGTTTTCTTCGATCTGCTGCAGGGTCAGCAGAGGACGCTCCGCGGATTTTCCGCTGGGGTCGCCGACCATGCCGGTCCCGCCGCCGACGATGGCAATGGGGCGGTGGCCGTACTTCTGGAAGCGCGCCAGCGCCATCACCGGCAGCAACGACCCGACGTGCAGGCTCGCGGCGGAAGGGTCAAAGCCGATGTAGCCGGTCAGCTTTTCGCGCTCCGCGAGCGCGTCCAGCCCTTCGCTGGCCTGGTACACAATTCCCCGCCAGCGGAAATCTTCCAGCAAAGTTGTTTGAGAGTTCCGCTCTGGGCTCATCGGTGTCGAGTGTGGCTTCAATCCGTTTTGGCAATCACGCGGCGGCCGTCGATGCGGAAATTTCCGCTGAGCACGATCTTCACTGCCTCGGAATAAATACGATGCTCTTCGCGGAGGATGCGCTCGGAAAGCGACTCTGCGGTATCGTCATCGCGGATCGTCATGGCGGCCTGCAACACGATCGGCCCGGCGTCCAGGTTTTCGTCCACGAAGTGCACGGTGCAGCCGGTGACTTTCACGCCGTGCTCCAGCGCCTGGCGCTGCGCTTCGAGTCCGGGAAACGCCGGCAGCAGCGATGGGTGCACGTTCAAAATGCGGCTGGGAAACGCGCGCACAAAGAGCGGCGAAAGCAGCCGCATATATCCAGCCAGACAGACCAGGTCCACCTGCTTTTCTTGCAGCGCGGCGACCACCAGGCGGTCGTGCTCCTCGCGCTGCAAGCCCTTCGACGGGATCACCCGCGTCGAGATGCCCCGCGCATTCGCCTTCTCGATCCCGGCGGCGCCTTCGCGGTTGCTCACCACCAGCGCGATTTCCGCGTCGGGGATGCGCCCCGCCGCGACACTCTCCGCCAGCGCCTCGAGGTTCGAGCCGCGGCCGCTCAGCAGCACGCCGATGCGCTTCTTCATCACGGGAGCACGTTAACACAAGCAACAAAACTTTTGAAACCACAGATGCGGGCAGAACAGAAGAACGAAAACAGAAAAGAGAAAATGGGCCGGCACAATAAATTGTTCTTTCCAAGACTCAACGCAGGCGTGTAGCATGAAAGCACCTACCCGGAGGATTTCCATGCAAGAAGCACGTCAATTGTCCGATCTCGTTTCCATTGGCCCGGCGATGCTGAAGGATTTTGACCGGCTGGGCATCCGCACGGTGCGCGAGCTGGCGCGGCGCAAGCCGGAAAAACTCTACGAGCAGCTCTGCGTGGTCACCCGCCAGCGGCAAGACATCTGCTGCTTGGACGTCTTCCGCGCGGCCGTGGCCCAGGCGCGCAACCCACGATTGCCCGCAGCGCAGAAAAATTGGTGGTATTGGTCGCGGCAGCGTATCAAAAAGCAGAACGCAGATAAAAAGAGATGAACGCAGATTGAGGCGGGGTTAAGTGCACGAAGTGGCCGCCAGGATTATCCTGGCAACTTTTTTCGTTGCGCGAAGCTAAGTCCCCTTTGTATTTCCCTGTCGGCGTATATCTGCGTTCATCTGCGGTATGAATTCTTTTATTGTTTGTAACGCTTTTTGTAGAACTCGATCTGTTTCTCTATCTCTTCTTTGGTCAGGCCACCCTTCCACTTGTGGTAGTCCGTGCCCATCACTTCGGCAGTGACGCCGGGCATCAGCTCTTCCGCTTGGGGGATGAACTCGGTGTAAAAATTCTTGGCCACTTCGTAGAAGCCGTGCCACTGCGTGTAGTCCGGCCCCATCATCGCCGTGCCCATGCGTGCGCGACGCCCCTGGTGGTGCCACAACTCGTAGTAGGTCCATTCGAGCTTTTCGTCGAACGGCGTGGGCGTGAGTTTCTTCGCTTCGCGAAGCTTGTCCATGATGCTTTTGGCGGGCTTGGCGAATTTTTCGTTGTACAGCTCGATGGTGCTCTCGTATTGCAAATAAAAATTCTCCACCCAGCCGGTGGCGTGGCAGTTCGAGCAGACGTCCTGCATGGCCGCGCGGCGCTTTTCCCAGTTCTCGAGTTTCGTGGAGATCACCGGGCGCAGCGTGAAGCTGATGCGGTCGCCGAGGTCGTGAGTAATTTTCTGCGTGGAAGTCGCGCTCATGTGGCACGTCGCGCACGTGGGCGCCGCCGAGTAATCTTTCCCGACCACCCACTTCTTCGAGTTCAAGTTCATCTTGGCGATATTCGCGCGGAACTGGATGCCGTGCTTCGACTCGGTATAAATCTCCGCCTGCGGGTGGTCAGGACCCATGTGGCACTTGCCGCAATTTTCCGGCTGGCGCGCTTGCGCGGAACTGAACGCGTGCCGCCCGTGACACGCCGCGCAGGTGCCCTTGCTGCCGTCGGGATTCACGCGGCCGATGCCGCTGTTGGGCCAGGTTTCCGGCGAAAATTTTCCTTCGCCGACGTATTGCACCACGCTGCCATGACACTGCCGGCAGCCATTCACCGCCGCGGGGCCGCCCTCCACGATTTCTCCGAGCATATTGTCCAGCGAGCCGATGAACTGCGCGGCGTTGGCGTGATGGCTTTTCTCAAACTGATCAAATTCCGGCTTGTGGCAGCGCGCGCAGTAATTCGGCGTCACGATGACGGCGATTTTCTGGCCGTAGTGCTCGAACGTCGCCGGATCGCCCGCCATGGCCTGATGGCACGAGTAGCAGTCCACGGACGCCGCAGCGTGACGGCTGCCGCGCCATTGCTCGACGATGCCCGGCGTGGAATTGCCGTGACACGCCAGGCAGGCCTGCGCCGCCGCGCCCACCTTCGGCCCGGCCGGAGCCTTGGCGGCCGTCTGCGCGAGGAGCGGAACAGAGAACCCCAGCAGCAGGATTGTCAGAAACACGAACATGGAAGTTCGACGCATGAGAGTCCTCCCGGAGTGAGCGCGCGGCAGTAACGAAAAACCTTTTGCACGGGCAGATTCTACGACAGGCGGCCGCGATAGGTCACGCGCGGGCGGCCGGGGGAGATGTGTCCGATGCGGAAGAATTTCTCGCGCTGGCGTTTCAGCTCGCGTTCGACGTTGGCGATGTGTTTCACGGGCACGACCAGAATCATTCCCGCGCCCATGTTAAACGTGCGCAGCAACTCCGCGGGTGCGATGTTTCCGAGGCGCGCAAGATACGAAAAAATATTCGGCACGGGCCAGGAGCCCAACTCAATCACGGCCTGCGTATTCTTTGCCAGCACGCGCGGCAAGTTCTCGGTGATGCCGCCGCCGGTGATGTGCGCCATCGCGGAGACGCAGCCCTTGCGGACGATATTTTTCAGCAGGGGCCAGTAGCAGCGGTGCGGGCGAAGCAGCTCCGCGCCGATTTTTCCGCCGACTTCGGCCACGTAGTCTTCCGGCTTGTGTCCGGCGACGTCAAACACCAGCTTGCGCGCCAGCGAGTAGCCGTTCGTGTGCAGGCCGCTCGAGGGCAGCGCAATCAGCGCGTCGCCCGCGCGGACGCGTTGGCCATCGAGCACTTTCTTTTTTTCCACGGCGCCCACAATGAAGCCCGCGAGGTCGTACTCGCCGGGCGGATAAAAACCGGGCATCTCCGCCGTTTCGCCGCCGATCAGCGCGCAGCCGGCCTGCTTGCAGGCGCGGCTCATGCCGTCGATGATCTGCTCGACGACGCGCGGCTCCATTTTTCCCAGCGCGAGGTAGTCCATGAAGAACAGCGGCTCCGCGCCCTGCGTGAGGATGTCGTTGACGCAGTGGTTGACGATGTCCATGCCCACGGTGGAGTGCACGCCGAGGGCGAAAGCGATTTTAAGTTTGGTGCCTACGCCGTCGGCGCTCGAGACCAGCACCGGTTGGCGCCAGCGCTTGCGGTCCAGCTCGAACAGCGCGCCGAACGCGCCGATTTGCGAAAGCACGCCGCGCGTAAACGTCCGCCGCGCCAGCCGCGCGATGCGCTGCTTGGCGTCGTCCGCCCGGGAGATGTCCACGCCCGCTTCTGCGTATTTCATTTTTGTTTGTAGCCCGCCTCTTCAGAGGCGGGGCCTTTCGGCGAGAGCAATTCCCTGCGTCTAAAGACGCGGGCTACATGCTGTGTCAAAGAGAGCAAGAACCGCGCAACGAGGAGTGGTTGCGCTACGGCCTACGGCGCGGTGAACAATCGCTTCCAGCGCACAAGCCGCGGCCGCACCAGCGCGTTCGCGTAGGCCAGGAAACGTTCCTGGATGTGGCCCGGCTGCCAGGCTTCTTCCGTCGCTTCCACGGACATGTAGATGAACATCGGCGTGCCGATGATGTTTTCGCGCGGCACGAAGCCCCAGAAGCGGCTGTCGTACGAATTCCCGCGGTTGTCGCCCATCATGAAATAATTTCCTGGCGGCACGGTCACCGACTGGTACGGGTACACCTCGTGTGGATTCATGGGCATCGTGACGTACGGCTCCACCAGAACTCTTCCATTGATCCACACCGCGCCCTGTTTGACTTCGACGCGGTCTCCCGGCAAGCCAATCACGCGTTTGATGTAGTCGTGCCCGCCGGCGAAGGGCGGGTGGAACACGATCACTTGCTGCCGCTGCGGCTCGCGCCACAGACTCATATGCAGCGCGGTGAGCGGGATTTCCGCGTCGTAGCCGAAGCGGCTCACCAACAGATGGTCGCCGATCAGCAGCGTCTGCTCCATGGAGCCCGACGGGATCACGCGCGCCTGCACCAGCGTGCTCTGGATCAACAGGAACGCCAGGATCACCCACACCCAGCCCATGATTTCGCGCCACACGCGCTTCTTGAGCGGCTGCTTCGCCGCTGCTTCGTCCGATTTTTTCTGTGCTTTCTTTTCCTTCGCGCTCATCGGCGACCTTTCAGCTTCTAAACTCTTCCACTTTTCCAACCGGCACTTCCAGCTGTACGAGCTCCGTCGGGTACACGCCGGTGTAGCACGCCGAGCAGAATTTTCCTTTGGTGTCCGCCACGGCCTTCTTCAATCCTTCCATCGAAAGGTAGCCCAGCGAATCCGCGCCGATGAAGTCGCGGATCTGCTCGACGCTGTTGTGAGATGCAATCAGCTCTGCTTTCGTTGGCGTGTCCACGCCGTAGTAGCAGGGGGAAATCGTCGGCGGACAACTGATGCGCAGGTGGACCTCCGCCGCGCCGGCCTCGCGCACCATGCGCACGATTTTGCGGCTGGTGGTGCCGCGGACGATGGAGTCGTCCACCAGCACCACGCGGTGGCCTTCGAGCAGGCGCCGCACCGGGTTCAGCTTCAACTTGACGCCGAAATCGCGGATGGCCTGCGACGGCTCGATGAACGTGCGGCCCACGTAGTGATTGCGGATCAGCCCCATGCGGAACGGAATGCCGCTTTCCAGCGCGTAACCGATGGCCGCGGGCACTCCGGAGTCCGGCACGGGTACAACGATATCCGCCACCGCCGGGCACTCGCGCGCGAGCAATTTTCCGAGCATCTCGCGGCTTTCGCCCACCGGACGCCCGAAGACCAGCGAATCCGGCCGCGCGAAATAGACGTGCTCGAACACGCAGTACTGGTGCGGCTTGTCCGGCGCGAAGCGGATGGACTCGATGCCGCTGCGCGAGATGCGCACCATTTCGCCGGGCTCGATTTCGCGCACGTACTCCGCGTCAATCAAATCGAACGCGCAGGTTTCCGACGCCACCACCCAGGCGCTTTCTCCGCCCGAGGGCGACGGGCGGCGTCCCAGCGCCAGCGGACGAAATCCGCGCGGATCGCGCATGGCGAACAACTCGTCACGCGTGAGCAGCAGCAGCGAGTACGCGCCTTCGACCTGATTGAGCGCGTCGGCAATCGCGGAAGAAAGCGTGCGCGCGCTGGACCGCGCGATGAGGTGCACGATCACTTCCGTGTCGCTTGTAGTTTGAAAAATGCTGCCGCGATGCTCGAGCGTGCGGCGCAGCACATTGGCGTTGGTCAGGTTGCCGTTGTGCCCGAGCGCCAGCTTGCCTTTGTTGCATTCGATGAGGATGGGCTGCGCGTTGCGCATGGCCGTGTCGCCTGCCGTCGAGTAGCGCGTGTGCCCGACGGCCGATGATCCCGGCAGCAGCTTCAATTCCGCGGGACCGAAGATGTCCGCGACCAGCCCCATGCCCTTCTGCATGTGCAGGTCGCCCGCATCGGCGGACACAATGCCCGCGCTTTCCTGCCCGCGATGCTGCAAAGCGTACAGGCCGAGATACGCCAGCTTGGACGCTTCCGCGTCGCCGTACACCCCCACCACGCCACATTCGTCGTGGAAGTGATCGTCGAGAATGCGCAGAGCATTCATCTATTTCGTGCCGGACAAGCAGAAAACCTGTCCTACGAAACCCCGCCCTTCAGCGCGCGCTCCAGGCCGTTGGCCCACGCACCTCGAAGCGCCGCCACATCCGCTGCAATCGCCGCTTGCCCATTATGTTCGATGCGGAAATCGCCGTGCGCCACAACGCCAATCTTATCCGCGCGGACACCACATTCTCTCGCAATCGCCTCGACGCGTCCAATGGCGGCGGACGTACAAGTCACCACGGCGCGCGCGCCGCGCTCGCCGAAGAGCGCGTATTCGATTGGCTCGTTCCCTTGCAATTTGACTTGCGCGGAGAGTCCGGCGCTGGCAAAACACGATTCCGCAAGCGTGACAGCGATTCCGCCGTCGCTGACGTCGTGCGCGGATTTCAGCGCGCTCGCGTTGGCTAATTTCACCAGGCACTCGATCAATCGCTTCTCTGCTGCCAAATCCACCGCCGACGGCGCACCGGCGATGATGCCGTGGATGCGCTTGGCGTATTCGGAGGAGGAAAATTCGCGGCGGGAATCTTCCACCGCTGTCGGATTGGCCGGGCTGAAGCCCGCCTCTACATGTGCCTTCCCGTCCAGCAGGACGATCGCGTCGCCGTCTGCGGCGAATCCCATGCCCAGCGCCTTCGACGCGTCCTCCAAAATTCCCAGGATGCCGATGACCGGCGTGGGGAAAATCGGCTTGCCCAGCGTCTCGTTGTAGAAACTGACGTTGCCGCCGGTGATGGGCGTGTCGAGCGCCGTGCAAGCCTCGGCGATGCCGTCAATCGCTTCGGAAAACTGCCACATCGTCTCCGGCTTTTCCGGATTGCCGAAGTTCAAGCAGTTCGTCGCCGCAATCGGCCGCGCGCCGCTGCACGCGACATTGCGCGCCGCTTCCGCCACCGCCGCCTTCGCGCCTTCGCGTGGTGCGAGCGAGCACCAGCGCGCGTTGCAGTCGGTCGCCAGCGCCAGCGCGCGTGGAGTTTCTTTCACGCGCGCGACGGCTGCGTCGCCCGCGCCCGGCGCGACCAGCGTGTTCGTGCGCACCGAGTGGTCGTACTGCTCGAAAATCCAGCGCTTCGATGCAATCGCCGGCGACGCCAGCAATTTTTTGAAATTCTCGGTCAACCGTGCCGCCAGGGACTGTGTGTCATCCCGAGGGCTGGACGCACTTGCCCGAGGGATCTCATCTTCAATGAAAGCGACCAACCGTTCATCCTGCTTCGCCTCGGGCTTGCGCATCGGCCTCTGATAAACGGGCCCTTCTTCCGCCAGCGGGTGGGCGGGAATTTCCGCGACGATGTGTCCGTGATGCCGCACGCGCAGCAGGCCGTCGCCGGTCACCGCGCCGATGACGACCGCGTCGAGCCCCCACTTCGCAAAAACGGCGAGCACTTCGGCTTCGCGGCCGCGCTCGGCGACGAGCAGCATGCGCTCCTGCGATTCACTGAGCATGATTTCGTACGGCGTCATTCCGGTTTCGCGCTGCGGGACTTTGTTCAACTCGATTTCGATGCCCGTGCCGCCGCGCGAGCCCATCTCGCACGTCGAGCAGGTGAGTCCCGCCGCGCCCATGTCCTGAATCGCCACCACCGCGCCGGTGCGCATGGCCTCCAGGCACGCTTCGAGCAGCAGCTTTTCCATGAACGGGTCGCCGACCTGCACGTTGGGCCGCTTCTGCTTCGACTCCTCGGAAAATTCCGCCGACGCCAGCAGCGACGCGCCGTGTATGCCGTCTTTTCCGGTTTTCGCGCCGGCGTAAATTACCGGATTACCCGTCCCGCGCGCCTTGGCGAAAAATAATTCTTCGCGCCGGGCCACGCCGAGCGCGAGCGCGTTCACCAGCGGATTCCCCGCGTAGCAGGACTCGAAATGCACTTCGCCGCCCACCGTGGGCACGCCGAAGCAATTCCCGTAGTGCGCGATCCCGCCAATCACGCCGTCAAGGATGCGGCGATTTTTTGCGAGGTCTCCATTCGCCGTAGGGGTGCTGCTTTCCGCGCCTGTCGCACTTTGCTTGTCATCCCGAGCGAAGCGAGGGATCTCAACTTCCCTTGGCCCCTGACCCCTTACCCCCTCCGTAATCTCTCCGAACCGGAGGGAATCCATCACGGCGATGGGCCGCGCGCCCATGGTGAAAATATCGCGCAGGATTCCGCCTACGCCGGTGGCCGCGCCCTGGAACGGCTCGACAAAACTCGGATGATTGTGCGATTCGATTTTGAACGCCGCCACCCAGCCGTCGCCGATGTCCACCACGCCGGCGTTTTCGCCGGGGCCTTGCACCACGCGCGATCCCGTTGTGGGCAAGCGCTTCAAATGCACTTTGCTGGATTTATACGAGCAGTGCTCGCTCCACATCACCGAAAAAATTCCCAGCTCGGTGTAGCTTGGGTCGCGGCCCAGAATTTTCAGGATGCGCGCGTATTCTTCTGCGGAAAGGCCGTGCTCTGCGGCAATTTCCGGCGTCACTTTGATTTCGGTGTCAATCATTCAAGAACCCCGAAAGGCGGAACGCAGATAGGCACAGATAAGAACATGGATAAACGCAGAAGGAGCGGATTGGAAAGAAAAACCTGCAAACGTTCAAACCTTTCAACCTTCAAACCCTGGCCAGTGATTCCACGAGCGACTTGAAAACTACAAGCCCGTCGGCGGAGCCGAGCGCGGCTTCGCTGGCGCGTTCCGGGTGCGGCATCATGCCCAGGACGTTGCGTTCGCGGTTGCAGACCCCGGCGATATTCGCGAGCGAGCCGTTGGGATTCGCTTCGGGCGTTTCGCGGCCGTCGGGAGTTGTGTACCGGAAAATAATCTGGTCATTTTTCTTGAGTGCGTCGAGAGTCGAAGCGTCGCAGGTGAAATTGCCTTCGCCGTGCGCGATGGGCACGGTGAGCACCTGGCCTTGCGTCGCCGCGCAAGTAAAGGGCGTGTCTGTGGCCTCCACGCGGATGTGCACGGGACGGCAAATGAAGCGCAGCCCGGCGTTGCGCAACATCGCGCCGGGCAGCAGGCGTGCCTCCTGCAAAATCTGAAAGCCGTTGCAGATGCCGATCACCGGGCCGCCCGCGCGCGCGAATTTTTCAACCGCCCGCATCACCGGCGAAAATCGCGCAATCGCGCCGGTGCGCAGATAATCGCCGTAGGCGAAGCCGCCGGGGAGCACAATGGCGTCGAAGCCCGCGACGTCTTCCGACTGGTGCCAGATGAATTCCACTGGCTGGCGCACGACATTCGACAACACATGGAATGCGTCGTGGTCGCAGTTCGACCCGGGAAATACGACAACGCCAAATTTCATCGCTGGTTTTCGCTCCCGGAGAGAATTCTATCACAGCCGTGGCGCAGGCTTTCAGCCTGTGCGATGTGTTTTCCAACTTCGGAGGGAATTTCTTACGGCTGTCGCATTTTCTTCTTCGAAGCCGCTTCTTGGCTTGCGCGTTTCGTGAAATAAGTTTCCGCATCTTCGGGAGACTTCAAATCAGGTGATCCTGGAAAGAGTATCCTCAGGCTTGCGTAGGCGGCATCTGCCGGCGTTAGGTTCATAACGTTGACCCATCTTATCAGGCAGGGAATCGCAGGTCGGTACCGATACTTGCCAAACAAGACGAGAGTATCCGTCCACACATCAGAGGAAGCACCGTACTTGCCGCAGTTTTGATTCAACATTGCCAGCGCCTTTCGGTCTCCGCGCTCGGCCAAGTATTGCCAAGCCAGCCAGTCCTGTTTGTCCATCCACTCCGATCCAACCTCATGCATGAAGCGCGAAACTCGCGGATCACTGATATGGAAGAGTGCCTCGACAATCAGCTCTTGTTGGTGGTCATCTTGGCTATTCCGATAGGCCCGAATCAAAAAACTTACCTGCCTGCGCCGAGTCAACTCACCGCGGGCGTCGTACGAATCGACACCACAATTCGGCTTGACTTCCAAGCAGGCCAGCAATTCCCGCGACGACATAGTTTTGATTTGTTGGCTTGTTGTCTGGGATGCGGCCGGAACCACAAACAAGGAAACTACGAGAAACAGAAGTGAAATGTGATCTCGCCGTGCACTCATCTTAAACTTCCAGAACACTAATCGGACCGCCGGACTACTCAATTATCGCTTGTGCTTCGTTTTCCTGCGAGCCCGTGCCTTTTTCTTTGGCGCCATCGCGGCGCGCATTTCGCGGCGGCGGGCGGCGGCCCAGCCGGGCTTGGTGGACTGGCGTCCGCGAGCGATGCCCAACGCGTCTTTGGGGACGTTGTCGGTAATCGTGGAGCCGGCGGCAAGGTATGCGCCATCGCCCACCCGCACCGGGGCAACTAATTCCGTACCGCTGCCGACGAAGACGTTCTTCCCGATCTTCGTGGGATTTTTGTGCACGCCGTCGTAGTTGCAGGTGATAGTGCCCGCGCCGACGTTGGTGCCGCGGCCCACACTGGCGTCACCGAGATACGTGAGGTGCATGGCCTTCACGCCCTCGTGCAGCGTGCTTTTTTTCACTTCCACAAAGTTGCCCACGCGCGCGCCGGACTTGAGCACCGCGCCGTCGCGGAGATGCGCCATCGGCCCGATGACCACGCCTTTGCCTAGCCGCGTCGCGGTGACCAGACAGTTCTGCCGCACCTCGCAGCCGTCTTCGATTTGCGAATCGCGAATTACGCTGCCCGAGCGCAGCACGCAGTTCGCGCCGATTCTTGTTTTACCGAGAAGTTGCACGTTGGGCTCGATGATCGTGTCCGTGCCAATTTGCACGTCGGAGTCAATCGTCACCGTCTCCGGCAGATAAATCGTGACGCCGGAATCCATCAATTCAGCGCGTTTGCGTTCGCGGAAGATGCGGTCCACTTCGGCGAGTTCGGCGCGCGTGTTACAGCCGAGGATTTCCCGCGCGTCGGGCGCGACTTCCGCAAGCACGCGCTCGCCCTGTTGGTCGAGCAGGGCAATCGCGTCCGTGAGATAAATTTCGCGGTGCACGTTGAGCGGCTGGACCTTCGTGAGGCACGGCCACAACTTCGCGAGCGAGAAGCAGTAGATGGAGGAATTCACTTCGTTAATCGCGCGCTGGTCGTCGACGAGGGCTTTTTCCTCGACAATGGCGCGCACGCGCCCGTCGGGACGGCGCACGATGCGTCCGTAGCCGGTGGGATTTTCCAGTACGGCGGAAAGAATCGTCGCTGCCGCATCGCCGTGGATGTGCGCGCGCATCAGCGCTTGCAGCGTCTCCGTGCGGATGAGCGGCGCATCGCCCGGCACGACGACGGCAAACTTTACCCGCGAGGGAATTGCGCGCCGCGCGACGAGCATCGCGTGTCCCGTGCCGTTCTGCGGCACTTGCGCCACGCACTTGGCGTCCAGCGGCTCGACCATCCCGACACTTCGGGACACGGCTTCGGCCTGGTGACCCACCATGACCAACACGCGCCGGTTCTTGAGCGCGTTCGCTGCGCGTACCACGTGCTCGACCAGCGGCCGCCCGCCCGCGCGATGCAGCACCTTGGCCAGCGCGGACTTCAGGCGCGTGCCCTTGCCCGCCGCCAGCACCACCACCGCAAATTCATGCGCCGACATAGGCAGGTATTCTCACCTTACTTAGAGGGTTTGACAATCGGAGGTTCTCGAACAAGAACGGGCGACTCATCAGGTCGCCCCTACCAAGTCCTGTTTTCGCTGACCATTTGCCGTTAATCGCTGGCCGCGGCGGATGCCGATGCCGGCAAGCGTTCGATGGCGGCGTGTGGCGGAGCGTCGGCGATGGCTTCGGTCCACAGTGAGCGGTCGGCGAGCAGGCGCGTGACGAGCTGCGTGTGCAGCGCGTGGCCCGCCTTGTGCGCTTTCACAAACGCCTTCAGCGGGCGTCCGACGAGCGCCAGGTCGCCGATGAGGTCCAGCGCCTTGTGACGGCCGAATTCGTCGGCGTAGCGCAACGGGCCGTTCATGATGCCGTCGCGGGAAAGTACGATGGCATTCTCCAGCGAACCGCCGCGGATCAAGCCCACGGCGCGCAGACGCTCGACGTCGTCGAGGAAACCGAACGTGCGCGCCTGCGCCAGCATCACGCTGAACGTTTCCCGGCAGACTTTTAGTTCCACTTCCTGCTGTCCCACCAGCGGGTGCGCGAAATCCACGAAGCAGCGCACGCGGAATTCGTCCGCGGGATAGATGCCGATCTTGCGGTCGCCGTCCGAGAATTCGAGCGGCTTCACGACCTTCATGTACTTGCGGCGCTTGCGCAGGCGCCGCACACCCGCTGCCGCGAGCATCTCGATGAACGGTTGCGAGCTGCCGTCCAGTATCGGGACTTCCAGCGCGTCCAGCTCGGCGTACACGTTGTCCACGCCACAGGAGTACAGCGCCGCCAGCAGGTGCTCCGTGGTGGAGATGAGCACGCCTTTTTTCATCAGGCTCGTAGCGTAGCTGACCCGCGCGACGTTGCGCACGTGCGCCTCGATCTCGAAATTCTCCAGGTCCGTCCGGCGGAAGACGATGCCGGTGTCCGCAGGCGCCGACGTCAGCCGCAGGCGGCCCTTTACCGCGGTGTGCAGACCCACTCCGTGGGTCTCCACCGGCCGTTCGAGCGTCGTTTGATAGGGCATGGTTTGTCAGAATAGCTGCATCCAGAGCACCACAGCAACTAGAAGTTTATACCTTTAGAATGAATTAGTTATGAGACGAAATCAACAGGCAATTGTTTCATGTGTTGTAATTATACAACAATTCAAGCATTTGGCTGTGGCTGCGCGGCCAGGCATCGATGATGCCTCTTCATCAACGGCTCTGTTCTACAACGCTTCCACTCTTCGGCTTGCGATCCTGTTCTTCAAAGGCTCATGCCACCTTCTCGCTTCCAGGCTGAATGTGTCTTGCGTTTGTCGCTATTTCGGGCCTACCATCAGTGCACCGTGAAACGGCTGGCCTTGCCGGTTCTTCTTTCCCTTATTTTCTGCGGGACTGCGGCTGCGCAACTGACGACCTCCGCGAGGGTCAACGCGCGCGGGCAGGTGTACGCGCCCAGCGGGGCGGCGATGCAAGTCAACGTGCGCATCCAGCTTAGCGGAGAGGACGGTCAGCGGCCGCCAGAAATCCTGGACACCGATTCAAAGGGCGCCTTCGTGATCTATAACCTGACCCAGGGCGCGAGCTACACGCTGATCGTCGATTCCGACGGGAAGAACTGGGCGACTACGATCGAACATTTTTACGCGCTCGGCCCCCGCCCGTTCGTCACCATCCATCTTCGTCCGCCGGAAAACGCGACGGCTGTCGGAGCTGCGGTTTCCGTGGCGGAGTTGAATCAGAATGTTCCGCGCGCCGCACGCCGAGAGTACGAATCCGGTGTCCAGCAAGTCGTTGCCGGCAACCTGGAAGGCGCCCGCAAATCGTTCCAGCATGCCATCGAGCTATTTCCGGAATTCGTGGAGGCTCGCAGCGAACTCGCCGCGGTCCTGATGCACGATGGCGATCTTTCCGGCGCGGAAGCCCTTCTGCGGCGGGCGCTCGAAATCGATGGCGCCGCCGTTCGCCCGACTCTGAACCTGGGCCTGTGCCTCTCCCGCCAGCAGCGCTACGCCGCGGCGCTGCCCTTTCTCGAGCGCGGCGTGCAGCTCCAACCCGTCAACCCCAAAGGCAACCTCGTTTACGGCATCACGCTGGCGATGACCGGCGACGACGACCGCGCGGAACCCGTCCTGCGCAAAGCCTATGAGCAGGGCGGCAAGCCGTTCACCAAGGCGCAGTTGCACCTGGCCCGTTTGTATGCGCGGCAGAAAAAGTACGATCGAGCCGCCGAAGCTCTGGAAACGTATCTGCGCGATCTACCGGATGCCCCCAGCGCCGACGATCTGCGCGTCACCCTCGCCAAACTCCGCGCCGCTTCCCGGCCGTAGCGGGCCTTGCAGGGCTCGTTTGTTGGGTCTTGCTTTCGCGCGAGGGCGAGGGTTACCCTAACGCCACTGTGCGATCCCTGGTTGCAAGCCTCTTTTTCGTTTCCCTTTTCTGCGGCTGCGCCGAAGCCCAGGTGCTGGGCAACAGCCCTCGAGTGGACCTCCGCGGGCAGGTTTTTCTGCCGCGGGGAGATCCGGCGCAGGGCAACATCCGCGTCCGGCTCACCGGCGAAGACAGTGCGCGACCCCCGGAAGACACCTACACAGACTCAAAGGGCGGATTCATTGTGAAAGAGTTGTTGCAGGGCGCGACCTATACTTTTGTTGTGGAATCCGATGGCATCAACTGGGGCACCACGTCAGAAAAACTCCAGCTGCTAGGTCCCTATCCGTACGTCACTCTGCACCTGCGGCCGCTCCTCAGCTCACCCATTCCGGAACGGCCCAGCATCAGCGCGACGGAGCTGAATCAGAACGTGCCGCCCAGTGCGAAGAGAGAGTACGAATACGCCGTCGCGTCCCTCGCCGCGGGGGAGCTGGCCAGCGCGCGCAAGCAGTTTCAGCGCGCCATCCTGTTGTTTCCGGAGTTTGTCGAGGCGCGCAGCGAGCTGGCCGTTGTGCACATGCGCGAAGGCGACCTGGCCGGCGCCGAAGCGCTCCTGCGGCGGGCGCTGGAAATCGACGCAGCCGCCGTCCGCCCGCTGCTCAATCTCGGACTCTGCCTCTACCGCCAGCAGCGCTTTGCCGACGCCTTGCCCTTGCTCGAACGCGGCGTCCAGCTGCAGCCCGTCAATGCCAACGGCAATCTTCTTTACGGCATCACGCTCTTTGTTTCCGGTGACGCGGCCCGGGCCGAACTCGTCCTGCGCAAAGCGTACGAGCTGGGCGGCGCGCGCTGCGCCAAGGCCCAGCTCTATTTATCCCGGTTGTTCACGGCGCAGAAAAAATATGATCTCGCCTCCGATGCTCTCGAAATCTACCTGCGTGATCTGCCTGACGACCCCAGCGCTAGCGAACTTCAGGTCACCCTCGCAAAACTTCGCGCCACCCCGACTCCGCGCCCGTAGCCCTGCTTTCCCCCTGCTTCACGGTCCCGAATCTCTGACCCGTGCTTTGCTATACTCACTTTCCTCAATGGAGAAGCCGCGCAAACCCGTGCTCATGCTGCTCGACGCGATGGGGTTCATTTTTCGAGCGCATTTCGCCCCGATGGATCGCCTCACCAGTCCCACGGGCATGCCCACGAAAGTGCCGTACCTCTTCGCCACGATGGTGCGCAAGCTGGTGAAGGACTGGCAGCCCGAATACCTCGGCGTGGTCTTCGACGTCGCGGGCCCCACATTCCGCGACGAACTCTTCGCGGAATACAAAGCGCAGCGCCCGCCCATGCCCGAAGACTTGAGCGTGCAGCTTCCCTACGTGCGGCGATTGTGCGAAGCCATGCGCCTGGCCATCCTCGAAAAGCAGGGCTACGAGGCCGACGACGTGATCGGCGCGCTGGCCCGGCAGGCCGCGGGGAAAGAGCTGGACGTCATCATCGTGACCGCGGACAAGGACATGATGCAGCTTGTCGGCGGGCCGGTGCGCGTACTGAACCCGTCGAAGGCCGACCTGATCATTGACGCCGCGAGAGTGCAGGAAATCCTCGGCGTGCCGCCGGAAAAAGTGATCGACGTTATGGCCCTGATGGGCGACACCATCGACAACATTCCCGGCGCGAAAGGCATCGGCGAAAAGGGCGCGCGGGAACTGATCCAGCGTTTCGGCACCGTCGAAGCCGCGCTCGACCGCGCCGCCGAAGTCGAAGGAAAACGCTACCGCGAAGCGCTGCAAACACAGCGCGAACAAGTGTTGCTCAGCAAAAAACTCGCCACCATTGCCACGGACGTGCCCATCGCGCTCGAGCTGGGAAAACTTTCCGTCGGCGCTCCCGATTTCGATGCGCTGCGCGCGCTCTACGCCGAGCTGGGCTTCGGCCGCCTGCTCCGCGAACTCGCCGAGGCTGCGCCCGCAGCCAGCGCAGGCCAAGCACCCGCAGCTCCCGCCGGCACCGATTACGCCACGCTGGACACCGCCGCCGCGCTGAGCGAATTTCTAAAAACGATTCCGCGCGAGCAGGAAACGGCCCTGTGGCTTTCCATCGCCCCGGGCGGAGAAGAAGATCAAGGCTTCGGCAGCCGCGTCGCCGCCGTGGAAATTTCTCCGCGCGCAGGAATGGCGCGCACTGTCTGGCTGGACGAAAAAGGTGAAATACTGGAAAAACTGCGCGAATTTCTGGCGGACGCCGCGCGGCCGAAAATTGTTCACGACCCCAAACTTTTCGAGCTGCTCGCCGGGCCCGTGGCGGGCGTTCGCCACGCGACGATGCTGTACGCGTATCTGCTGCGCCCCACGACGTCCAAACATGAGTTGGCGGACATCGTCGCGCGCCATTTGACTACATCCCTTTCCGGCGCGGCCGGCGAGTGTGCCGATTTCCTGCAGCGCCTCGCACAAAAATTGCGCGCCGGAGTCGAAACACAAAACCTCGCCCAACTCTACGAGACGATGGACCTTCCGCTTGCGCCCATCCTTGCGCGCATGGAGCGTTGCGGCGTCCTGGTGGACTCGGCTGCGCTCGAAAAACTGTCCGCGACGATGGAAACCGAAATTCGCTCGCTGGAAAAACGGATATTCGAATTGGCAGGTTCCGAATTTAACGTCAACTCGCCGCAGCAGCTCGCCGAAATTCTTTTTGACAAGATGAATCTTGCGCCTTCGAAGAAAGTGCGCGCGAAGCCGCGCTCCACCGCCGCGGAAGTACTGGAAGACCTCGCGTTGCAGCACGAACTCCCGCGGCTCGTCCTCGATTTCCGCGAGCTTTCCAAGCTCAAATCCACGTACTCCGACGCGCTGCCGCGGCTCATTCATCCCGAAACGCAGCGCATCCACACGCGCCTCTCGCAGACCGGCACAGCCACCGGCCGGCTGGCCTCCTCCACTCCCAATTTGCAGAACATTCCCGTGCGCACGGAGCTGGGTCGGCAGATCCGCGCCGCGTTTGTCGCGCCGCCCGGCTGCGTACTGCTCTCCGCGGACTATTCGCAGATCGAGCTGCGCATCCTGGCGCATTTTTCGCAGGACGCCGTGCTCCTGGATGCCTTCCGCCGCGGCGAAGACATCCACGCGCGCACTGCGCAGGAAGTCTTCGGCGCCGCTCCTTTCGCGCAAACGCCCGAGCACCGCCGCGCGGCCAAGGCCATCAACTTCGGCATTATTTATGGGCAATCGGCCTTCGGGCTCGCGCAGCAGCTCGGCATCGACCAGAAGGAAGCCGCGAAATTCATCGCCGCGTACTTCGAGCGCTACCGTGGCGTGCGCGAGTATCTCGACCGCACCGTCGAAGAAGTGCGCCAGTCCGGCTTTACGAAAACGCTTTTCGGGCGCATCCGGCCGATTCCCGAGATTAATTCTCCACAGATGAGCATGCGCAACTTCGCCGAACGCACTGCGCTCAATACGCCGCTGCAAGGCACGGCGGCGGATTTGATCAAGCTCGCCATGATCGAAATTGATAAAAAGCTAGGTGTCAGGGCCCAGGGGTCGGGAGCTAGGGAGGAACAATCCGCAGTTTCTTCCCTCGCCACGTCCGCCAAAATGATTTTGCAGGTGCACGACGAACTGCTCTTCGAAGTCCACGAAGATGCGCTTGAGGCCCTAAAAGCCCTCGTGAAGCCCGCCATGGAAAACGTGCATCCCCTTGCCGTCCCCCTCGTCGTTGACTTGAAAGTCGGCCCGAATTGGCGGGACATGGCGTGATCCGGTCGATTGTTTGAATGCTGCGTTTCCACTTAACCTCGGCGAGGATTGCGAACTAGAGGGCGAACAAAATACAAATACCAGTGCGAGAGCGAGATTGAAAGCAGGGTCGAAACGAACCGGAAATGAAATGGAAACGAAATTCAGTATACAATGGAAATTTCCTGTATTAGACTGCGTAACAAGACATTAGCTTGGAACCGTTTTCGCAGACAGGGAAATGAATCGATCCTGACCCATGACTACTATCCCATACTCGTTGCCGAAGGACTGGATTCGCTACAACATTCTTGAGGTTGCGATGGATCTGATTGAAGCCAAGGTTGCAGTAGAGGCTCTACGTATAATCCCGTACCAACGTGCTTGGGTTGAATCGCTTCAGCAAATGGAACTAAAAAGGGAGATCGCAGGAACATCTCGAATCGAGGGTGCGGATTTCACAGACAGAGAATTGGAAGTGGCCATGAGTGAGACGGGAGAGGGCTTGGAAACGCGATCTCAACGCCAAGCTCAAGCAGCCGTGAAAACCTACCGATGGATCGCTGGACTCCCGGACGACCTTCCATTAGATGAGAAGCTGGTGCGAGCTATCCATTTTCGTCTTGTCGCTGGGGCTGATGATGACCATTGCCAGCCCGGCCAGCTTCGGACAAGAGACGAGAATGTCACATTTGGAACTCCACGGCACCGCGGTGTTGAAGGAGGGGAGGAGTGCGTAAAGGCATTTGCCCAGCTTGCTTCCGTTCTGCAACGAGACTATCAAAGCCACGACCCACTCATCCAGGCCCTCGCAGCGCACTATCATTTGGCCGCGATGCACCCATTCTTGGATGGAAATGGAAGAACAGCGCGAGCGTTGGAGGCCCTTGTTCTGCAACGTGCGAGGTTGCGCGATTCATGTTTCATTGCTATGTCCAACTATTACTACGATGAGAAGCCGATGTACCTCAAGGCCATGAGTGAAGTTCGCGCCCTCGGACACGATTTGACGACCTTTCTGAAGTTTGCACTGAAAGGAGTTGCCCAGCAAAGTCGAAGGCTCCTTGCCGGGATTAAGCACGAAAATTCAAAGGCGCTCTTCCGCAACCTGATGTACGACCTGTTCTCCAGGCTCAAAACTCCCAGGAAGCGCGTCATTGCAAAACGCCAAATAGAGATCCTGAATATCCTTCTTGATTCTGAGTGGGTCGAGTGGGAAGAGTTCGCGGACAAAGTCAGACATCTGTACAGGGCCCTCGGCAACCCCGTGAAAGCGCTCATTCGGGACCTAAACAATCTCGTCCAGCTCGGCACGATCAAAACGCGACAAACAGCGGGGCGGCGAGAGCTCCGTGTCAGGTTGGAGTGGCCGACTGAGATAACGGCAACTGAATTCTTCAAGCGCTTAAAGCAGCTTCCCAAAGCAAAGGGGCAAGCATTCTTCCAATAGGAACGAAGATTTTTTCAAAGAAACATGCTGGGCAGCATGGTCAATACGATACGGGCTGACCAGTTGCTGTTTTTTGCGAGCTTGCGGACGTACAATAGCCGCAGCGCGTCCGCCCGTTCGGGAGGTACCGATGTTCCGCAAAGCCGCCGCCCTGGGCTTGTTTCTGGTCATTGTTGTGGTCGGTTTCTCGCAGGAAAAAAAGGAAAACGTTCCGGCGCAAGCGCCCGCGAACCTGGTGATTCCGCCGGACGAGGCGAAGCGCGAAAACCCTGTCAAGCCCACGGAGTCTTCCGTTGCAGAGGGCAGAAAGCTCTACGGCTATCAGTGCGCCATGTGTCACGGCGAAAAAGGCGACGGCAAAAGCGAGCTGGCCGAGTCCATGAAGCTAGCCATGAAGGACTACTCCGACCCCGCCGCGCTGAAGGAATTGACCGACGGCGCGCTCTTCTACATCATCGAGAAGGGCAAAGGCAAAATGCCCAGCCAGGAAGGGCGCATGAACGCCACGCAGAAGTGGAACCTCATCAACTACATTCGCTCGTGCGCGAAAAAATCCGGCGACGCTGCCAAGCCTGCCCCTCCCAAGCCCGCGTAGCGCCGGCGCGTGTCGCGGAGGCCATGCGCCGTCCCTGCGGCGCGTCTTTTACCTGTGTTACTCTGTTTGCCTCAGCAAATGCGAAATGTTTTTGAGGTGAGACGATGAAGCACGCCGCCGCTTTCCTGAATCTGGTCAATGACGCGAAAAGCCGCGTGAAAGAAACGAACGTGCCCGAGGTGAAGAAGCGCCTCGAGGCCGGCGAAAAACTTTTCCTGGTGGATACGCGGGAGGACTCGGAGTGGGCGCGAGGACATCTACCCGGCGCGATTCATCTCTCCAAGGGAATCATCGAGCGCGATATCGAAGCCGCGGTCCCCGACAAAGGCGCCGAAATTATTCTCTACTGCGGCGGCGGATTCCGTTCCGCGCTCGCCGCCGACAACCTGCAAAAAATGGGCTACACCAAAGTGATCTCCATGGACGGCGGCTGGCGCGTATGGAACGAATCCGGTTTCCCCGTCGAAAAACCCTAGTCTCTATATCTTCAGCTCATACCGGAAAAACTCTTCCTCTTTTTTCCACCCAAGCTGCTCATACAGCTTTTGTGCCGCGAAATTATCCTTCGACGTCTCGAGGCCCAGCCCCGACGCGCCGGTCTCCTCCGCAAGCTGCCGCGCGCGCGCCATCAACGCGCGGGCCACGCCGCGTTGGCGCGCTTCGGGCACAACGTAGAGGTCGTTCAGATTCCACCATGGCTGCAGGGAGAGCGATGACCACGTCGGATAGAGCAGCGTAAATCCCAGCGCCGCCCGTGCGGACATGCGCGCGCCTCTTTTGTGGAGGCGCGCCGCCGGCTCGCCCGTGGCGCTTTCTCCCATCGCCAGAAAAATCACCGCTTCGTCTTTCAACAGCCGCGCGTGGAGAAACCTTCGCGCTGCGTCCTCGTTCGACGGCAGCTTGTAGAATTGCAAGTAGGCGTCGAACAGCGGCACAACGGTGTCCATGTCTTCCACGCCCGCCCGCACAATTTGCAAACTTTCGGCCTGCACCATGTGAAGCTCCTTTCCTTGACTCCTACTCTCATCTTTTGCGTGATTCATTTCAAATGCAAAACGAATTCCGAAGGTGCGCGCTTCCACCGGTGCGTGTTCGTGCCAGTCGAAAATGAAGCGAACAAATAAAGTTCTTGCAAGTTTTATGTATTATGATATATAAAACATGCAATCGACGGTAAGCCTATGAAAATCGAAGAACTTCTGCAACCCTATAACCCTTGGTGGGATCACGGCGAGGAAGGACTCGTCGAAGTTCCTGCATTCGAGCGCCCTGTTCTGGATTCGATTATCCAGGATGTCAGAACGCTGCCGCAAGCCCTTTCCATCACGGGACCGCGGCGCGTTGGCAAGACGACGCTCCTTCGTCAACTTGTGCGGCATTTCTTGCGGCAGAAATGGTCGCTAGATCGGCTGGTCTATTACTCTCTCGATGACCCCGCGCTTTTCCGTCCGGGCGTCGAGCCCGGGGAGGTCATTGAGTCGCTGATGGTTTTGTTGCGCAAGCGCGCCGGGCGGCAAAAGGTTCTGTTGCTCCTGGATGAGGTGCAGCGGCTGGAGCGTTGGGAACTCTTCCTGAAGAAATACTATGATCTGAACTATCCGATTAAGTTTGTCATTTCCTGCTCCGCCTCCTCTCCCATCTTCAAAAAGAGCCGCGAAAGCCTGCTCGGGCGCGTCAAGGATTACCACCTACTTCCGTTCTCGTTCCGAGAGTTCCTGCTTTTCAGGCTTCAGGGTGACGAAGAGCTTCTTGGAGAGATGAAGGCTGTCCTGGAAACTGGTCAGACGCTTATGGGAATGCTGGCCGGAGATCCTAAACACTTGAACCTAAAAAGTGTCGCCTTGCCCGCCTTGAGCAGTAAGTTGTGGGAGATGGCCAGCGCATTCTTTCACCAGTACATTCGGGAAGGAGGGTTTCCAGAAGTTTGGCGTCTGACAACGTGGGAGCAAAAGATCGACTACCTCTTCGACAACCAGGTCAAAAAGGTCATCTACGAGGACCTCGTGCTTGCCGCTCAGTTTCGCAAGCCCGAGCAATTGAAGCGGTTTTATCTTTCTCTGCTCGAGAAACCGGGACGCGAGGTCAACCTTTCCAGCATTGCCAACGAGACACAGATTGACGTCCAACAAGTCGAGAAATATCTCCCCTTGCTCGAAATGACGGACCTCGTGGCTCACGTGGAGAAATTCAGAAAGAGTCCCCTCCGAGTTCGCAGGGGAAACCTCAAATTCTATCTAGTTGATCTCGCATTGAGGAATGCAGTGCTGCGCCTGCGAGAAGACATTACGCTAGACACGGAAACGATGGGCTATTATGCAGAAAATCTGGTTTTCAACGCCCTTCGAAAATGGCGGGGCACCGTTGCCCTCGATTACTACCGTGACCGAAGCGGCGAGATCGACTTCATAGTCCACACCCGCCCCCATGTGTATCTGCCGATTGAGGTCAAGTACCGAGAGTCGATTCAGGACCAAGACCTCCGGCCCATGCGGAGATTCGGAAAGAGATTTCGTACCGTCAACGGGATCGTCGTCACGAAACAGCGGGATCAATTCGGCTGGCAAGAAGAGTTCTTCTACCTCCCACTTCCTCATTTCCTGCTGCTTTTTGATTGACGTCTTTGCCTTCTACATTTCGGCGAAAGTGCGAAGCGCGGCGAGCATGCGCTCGATTTCCTCGGGCGTGTTGTAGTGCACGGCGCCGATACGCAGCAGCCCGCCGGACTCCTCGACGCCGAGGCGTTCCGTCAAATTCAGCGCGAAATTATTTCCGTCCCACGTAAAAATTCCGCGCTCGCCGAGGAACTCCGCGCATGCGAGCGGTGATTTCCCCGCGAGGCGCATGCCAAAGGTCGGCACGCGTTCGGCAAGACGCGCTTTCTCCGTGATGCCGTACACCTTCAGGCCGCGAATTTGCGCAAAACCTTCGAGCATCTGTGCCGCGAGCGCGTGTTCCTGTTCGCTGATGGCGCGATAGGCGGCGAGCAATTCCTCGCGCCGCGTTTTCGTGTGCGGCTCGTACCGTCGGCCGAGCTCCGCGAGGTAGTCCACCGTGGCCAGGACTCCGGCGATGGATTCGTGCATCAGCGTGCCGACTTCCCATTTGTCCGGCAATTTGTCCGGCGCGGGACGCACCTTGTAGGCACGAAATTTGAGCAGATGCTCGCGCTTGCCGTACATCACGCCGGTGTGAGGGCCGAAAAATTTGTACGGCGAGCAGGCCAGAAAATCGCAGTCGAGCGCGCGGACGTCGATGGCCCCGTGCGGCGCGTAGTGCACCGCGTCCACAAACGCGAGCGCCCCGGCGGCGTGCGCCAGGCGCACAATTTCCGCCGCCGGATTGATCGTGCCCACGGCGTTCGACGCGTAGCCCGCGGCCACCACGCGCGATCGCGAATTAATTTTCGCGCGCAGGTCGTCCAGGTTTAGTGTGCAGTCCTCGACGCGGATGTCCGCCTGGCGCACAACCACGCCGCGCTCTTCGAGAGCGCGCCATGGCGCGACGTTGGCGTCGTGGTCCAGCGTGGTCACCACGATTTCGTCGCCGGCTTTCAGCTCGCGCCCGATGGCCCGCGCCAGCGCGAACGTCAGCGTAGTCATGTTCGGCCCGAAGTGGATTTCGTCCGCGTCGCAGCCGAGGAAGTCGGCCATCGCGCGATGCGCCTCGACGAGCATGGCGTCCGAGCAGCGGCTGGTGGCAAAGGCGCCGTAAATATTCGCGTTGGACGTCTCCAAATAATTGACTATCGCCGCGATCACTTGCCGGGGCACCTGCGTCCCCGCCGGGCCGTCGAGAAACACGGCGGGCTGCCCGTTCACGGTTTGTTTCAGCGCGGGAAATTGCTCCCGCACCCAATGCACATCCAGCTTTCCCATGTTCGGTCCCTTTTTGTTGCAAGTGATTCGGCGGCACTTGAGCTGCGAGGAAAGCGAGGCTGCTCGATCCCTCCTTAAGCCTCAACTTTTCAGGAATTTAGGGTTGCCCTCGACCCACACGCCTAAGAGCGGAATCCTCGAGTCCCTTCCGAGCCTCTGAACGACACCCTTCTCAATTGCGTTCACGCCGAAAAGGGCCGCGAACGACTGGTAATCACGCCAGCTATCGGGTTGATCACCAAACGCGTGAACAAGCATGACTGCTGCTGCCGCCCGAAACTGCTCACCGGTTAATACCGCGGAAGCCGCGCGATGAAAAAGCTGATAGCGAATAGAGCCGATGGGGTTTTTTCTTAGGCCGAGCGTGCTCAGCAGAAACCGGAGACGCGACTTCTTCCCCCGGGAAGCGTCGGCACGCCATTCGCCGAGCGTGGGGCCGAAGGACTCTCTGACCTTGCCCTCCACCATGATGGCGACGGGGCCCTTCGCGCTACGGGCCAAGACGAAGAGGTCGTTCTGCGAAGGACGGACACCGCCTGGCAATGGTACCTTGAACTCTGGAATCGCTAGGACAGGCGTAAGATCCTCCAGCAAAGCTTCGTCCGTCTGCTGAAGCGCTTTTGCTACTTCCGGAGGAAATCCCTCCACCGCTTCCCAGCAGTGCGCCAAGGTCTTAGCCGAGTAGCCGGTTTTCCATTGCTTGTCCGGATCAGCCAACAGCACCCGCCAGTCTTTAGGGCCGGATGTGAATATCAAAATGCGCGCCAATTTTCCCCCTCTTGCCGTAAGCCAATCTAGGCTTATTCCTCCCAATGCAATTTCCGCCACTGCATCATACCTTGCCCGTGCGCGTTTCGCAGCCCTCGCCCTTCTGCGCGCATCCCGCTACAATGAAGGTTCCCGCTGGGGCGTGGTCCAAACGGTAGGACGCTGCACTGTTAATGCAGACGGTGGAGGTTCGAATCCTCCCGCCCCAGCCAATTCCATACGTGGGAGGCAAACATGGCTGGTGGAAGCATGCCGTCGGAACCCAGGGCGAGCCGTCCGTACGTGGAGGGCTACGGCATTCCCACAAACATGAAGGGCGCGCTGCCGTGGAGTTTTGTCGGTGAGCGCATGACGAAAGCGAAGAACTACTGGATCTGCACGGCGAGCCCGGACGGGCGGCCGCACTCCGTGCCCACTTGGGGCGTCTGGGTGGACGACGCGGTGTGCTTTGGTGGAAGTCCGAAAACGCGCTGGGGCCGCAACCTGGCGGCGAATCCCGCGGTCGCCGTGCACCTGGAAGACGGCACGGAGGTCGTCATCCTGGAAGGAACCGTCCAGCGGATCACCGATCCAAAAGACCCCATGACCATGCGCGTTGTGGACGCGTATGAAGCCAAATACAAGATGCGCCACCCGCCGCCGTTCTGGATGCTGCGGCCGGCTGTCGCATTCGCCTGGAGCACATTCCCCAAAGACGCCACCCGCTGGAAGCTTGGCTAAAGGGTCTGTATGCCATGACGCACATGCACGAATGTCCGAATTGCGGAGTGCGCTGGGAGTGCGGCGAAGCCAATTACCAGGACGAATGTCCCTATCCCACTCGAATCCTGTGCACGAAATGCTGGTCCCTTGCGGCGGGCAGCTCGCCCGCGAAGAGGAACGCCGCGCAAGCCGCCCTCGCAGGGAAGAAAAACTAGGCGACTGCGATTCACTGGCGGACTTGAGTAAGCGACGGAGTTAATTGCATCCAGCTTCTTTGATCATAGTGCTGACCCACGCGACAGTGCCCGACTTGCTGAAAAAAGAGAGCCAGTAAGGACGAGTGACTACAACGGTAATGGCTTGCCCTCTGTCTTTCCAGCGAAACACTTGTCGGACCGGGGATTCCTTGATTCTACGCAGTCGTGGAGTGCGGTCTTTGTAAAGCGGCTTCAGCGACTCAAGCGCGACTCGCCGCGGGTCTGTAAATGCCCACGCGCGCTCCCCACTCTCTGCCTGCGCCTGCTCAGCGATAGCCTGTGAGGCTTCACCTTCATTGGAATTTAGAGAGACGTGCCTTAGCCAGCGGAGGCCATTGGGGTCGCAGCCTTCCGCCTCATTCCATCCCGCTTCGGCTGAATAATCCACATCATTCCGCGTGTGCGGCTCAAACTTTTCTATCTGTTGAATCGCAAAAAGGCTGCAACATCCAAGATGCCCGTAACCTCCCCTCCAAGTTGTGCTGTTGGGTGTTTGCTTTTCCCCCGCAAAAAATCTTCCCACCACCGTCACGCGCACTGTTGTGTCGAACTCCTTTTTCAGAAGTGCTATGAACTGGTGAAACACAAGGTCTTCTTGTAGTGGGACCTCTATTCCATCCACTACCAGAGACCGAGACCGCGAAGCATTACCGCCTTCTCCGGGGCAACAATAGACCGCTCCCGATTGCGCTTTTCCGCCGTACATCACCCAAACAGAAAAGCGACTTGGCAACGGAGGACACCCTGGCTCAGCCAGTTCGAAATTCTCGAAACCGTACGAAACAAATGCTGTCAACCGAATCAAAGCATGATTGTAAGCAGCGGGATCTTTAGCCAGTTCGCAATAAGTTACATTGCGCGGTTCCTCATTTGAGTCAACTGGGGCTGATTGTGCTGTCTGGCCAGACACGGGCCAGGCCGAAATGAACAAGGCGAGAATCAGCAACAGCGTGGTTCGCATTGCGGGCGGCCAGGCCACCAATGTTAGAACATTTCGGCCAATAGGCGAAATGAGCTTCGGTGTCGGTCCGAAGAGCCGCCAAGTGAACGAAAGTCACCCTGCGCGGCGCCTCCCGTAAGGATTTCTGTTGTATACTTCTAAGAACACAAGAAGCCAGGATGGAAATCCCGGCCTTACAGGAGAGAAACCATGTCCCTACGGATCAATGACGATGCCCCCAATTTCTCCGCGGAAACCACGCAGGGCACGATCGACTTTCACCAATGGATCGGCGACGGCTGGGCGGTTTTGTTTTCACACCCCAAGGATTTTACGCCGGTGTGCACGACGGAACTCGGTTACATGGCGGGACTCCAGCCGGAATTCGCCAAGCGAAGCTGCAAAATCATCGGGCTGAGCGTGGACCCCGCGAGCAGCCACAGCAAATGGGCGGGCGACATTGAAGAGACGCAAGGTCACAAGGTGACGTTCCCGATGATCGGCGACCCGCAGCTCAAAGTCGCCAAGCTCTACGACATGCTTCCGGCCGAGGCTGGCGAGACCTGTGAGGGCCGCACTGCGGCGAACAACGCCACCGTGCGCACCGTGTTCGTCATCGGCCCGGACAAGAAGGTCAAACTGATGCTCAGCTATCCGATGAGCACCGGGCGCAATTTCGACGAAGTGTTGCGCGTGCTCGATTCCATCCAGCTTACGGCCAAGCACAAAGTGGCCACGCCGGTGAACTGGAAGCACGGCGATGACGTGATTATCCTGCCGTCCGTGTCGGACGAGGAAGCCAAGCAGAAATATCCCAACGGGTGGAAAGCGCCCAAGCCGTATCTGCGCATCGTCCCCCAGCCGAAGTAACTGCCATGGGGAGCCGCAACGCGGTGTGGACGGACAGTCGGGGCGTCTTGCGGGAAGGGTGACTGCCCGTGCTACGAAGTTTTTACTTCTCGCCAGTTCCTTTTTTCCGGGCCGCGGGCGAGGAGGCCCTGTATTTTCAGTAGCTTCGCTTTGGCCGACGGCGTGCTCCTTAATCCTCCGAAGAGGGAAGGCAAGCGGCGAATCCCTTTAAGGGGATTGAGGGCTGGGCCCGCTTGGCTTCCCTCTCGCTTTTTTCCACCCCCGCTTCCCTCCATTTTGGCCCTTCCCACCGCTTCCCATCCGCCGGACAATTCCCGCTGATTGAGTGCCGCACAGGTTCGCGCCATGACCGAAATCATTCACGCGACAACTTCCCAGCAAATTGGCATCGTCCGTGAATTATTTCTCGAATATCAGAGCTGGCTCGGACTCGACCTGTGCTTCCAGAATTTCTCCGCCGAGCTGGCTGCGCTTCCCGGCGACTACGCCCCGCCCGGGGGGAGGCTGCTGCTCGCGCTGCACGACGCGCGTCCTGCCGGCTGCATCGCGTTGCGCAAGCTCGAAAACGATGTTTGCGAAATGAAACGCCTCTTCGTCCGTCCGGAGTTTCAGTCGCTGAAAATCGGCCGCGCGCTGGCGGAACGCGTTATTGCCGAGGCCCGCGGCATCGGCTACGCGCGCATGCGTCTGGACACGTTGCCGGTGATGACGCGCGCGCACTCTCTGTACGCCGCGCTCGGCTTCCGCGAAATCCCGCCGTACTACGACAACCCCGTTCCCGGCACGCGCTATCTGGAACTGGACATCCGCTCTTCGTAATCCTAGCTCTGGGATTCTTCTGTCCTGCGATACAATCCCGCTTCCATGTCCAAGTGCTCGCATTGCGGCGCGCAAGTTCCGGACGGCTCGCGTTTTTGTCCGGCGTGCGGCGCGGTGCAGAGCAGCATTTCGCAGATGCCCACGGCGATGCCGTCTTCCCCGCGCGGCGGGCGCGGCACGCCCTCTTCGCCGGCCATTGGGCGCGTGGACAGCTCCAGCGCCTTTGGCGCCTTCTCCCCCGGACAAGTGCTCGCCGATCGCTACCGCATCATCGGACTGCTCGGCCGCGGCGGCATGGGCGAAGTCTATCGAGCGGACGATTTGAAGCTCGGCCAGCCGGTGGCGCTGAAATTCCTGCCCAAACATCTTTCCAGCGACCCGGCGCTTCTCGAACGCTTCCACGCCGAGGTGCGCAACGCGCGACAGGTATCGCACCCGCACGTTTGCCGCGTGTACGACATCGGCGAAGTGGACGGCCATCACTTCCTTTCCATGGAGTATGTGGACGGCGAAGACCTGGCCACGCTGCTGCGCCGCATCGGCCGCCTCCCGCCCGCCAAAGCCGTGGAGATTGCGCGGCAGTTGTGCGCCGGGCTGGCCGCCGCGCACGAGCGCGGCGTGCTCCATCGCGACCTCAAGCCCGCCAACATCATGCTCGACGGCCACGGCCGCGCGCGCATCACCGACTTCGGTCTGGCCGTGCGCAGCGAGGAGGCCGCCGGAGAAATCGCCGGCACGCCCGCCTACATGTCTCCCGAGCAGCTCACCGGCCAGGCCGCCACGGCGCAGAGTGACATCTATTCTCTCGGCCTGGTGCTCTACGAAGTCTTCACCGGCAAGAAAGCTTTTGAAGCGTCCACCTTTGGTGAATGGCGCCGCAAACATTCCGAAGACCAGCCCACGAATCCCAGCGTGCACACCTCGGACATGGACCCCGCCGTCGAGCGCGTGATTCTGCGCTGCCTGGAAAAGGACCCAGCCAAGCGCCCGCCCTCGGCCACGCAAGTCGCCATGGCCCTGCCGGGCGGCGACCCCCTCGCCGCCGCGATTGCCGCTGGCGAAACGCCGTCGCCGGAAATGGTGGCCGCGGCGGGTGGCGAAACCGCGCTTCCGCTGCGGGTGGCGTGGCCGTTGCTCGGCGGCGTGCTGTTGCTGATGGCTGCGGTGATTGTGCTCGCGCCGTATGCAACGGACATGGGTCTGGGAAAGTGGGAAAAGAGTCCCGCAGTGCTGCGCGAGCGCGCACGCGAAATTGCTTCGCGCTTCGGCTATCAGAAGGATCCGGCGGATTCGACCATTTGGATCGAACGCGATTACGACCCCATGCGCTACCTCGCCGACCACAAACCGGCGCCGGGCTGGCGCAAGCTGTACCGCGATCTGGGCCCGCCGATGGTGTTCGGTTATCGTCAGAGCCCGCGCCCTCTCGCGGCGCAAGGGGCCGACGACGTGAACGCGGGCAATCCGCCGCTCGAAGTTTCCGGCATGGTGAACGTGTTCACCGATACGCGCGGACGCCTGCGCAGTTTTCGTGCGGTGCCTCCACAATTGGAAGCCGAAGGGAAGTCCGCTGCGGAATTCGATTGGGCGGCCGTTTTCACGGAAGCTGGGCTCGACCCCATGCGTTTCCAGAAGACCGAACCGAAGTGGATTCCCGCCGTCCCCTTTGACGCCCGCGCGGAATGGACCGGCAGCATCCCGGAGGTGCCGGACGTGCCGCTCACGGTAAGCGCAGCCGCTTTCCGCGGCAAGCTGGTGAACTTCGAAATTCGCGGCCCGTGGTCCAAGCCCGAGCGCATGCAGGCGCCGAGCTTTGCGCTCGGGCTGCGCATCGGCTTGTTCACGCTCGTTCTGATGGTGGTCGGCATGGCCACTGCTGCGATCTTTTTTGCCCGTCGCAATCTGCGCCAGGGCCGCGGCGACCGCAAAGGGGCGCTGCGCATTTCCGCATTCATGTTTGCCGTTTCGATGCTTGCCTGGATCGTGACCACGCATCATGCGCCCGATATGATCTCCAATCTGGCGGGGAGTGCATCCGCGATTGCATTCAGTCTGCTCCTCTCCGGGTTTATCTGGCTGACCTATCTGGCGGTGGAGCCGTACCTTCGCCGGCGCATTCCGGAACTGCTCATCGGCTGGGCGCGCCTGCTGGAAGGGCGCTTCCGCGACCCGCGCGTGGGGCGCGACATCCTGATTGGCGCGCTGGCGGGCACCGTGCTGGCCTTGATTGCGCACGTCGTCAACGGCCTCTCCACGTGGTTCCCGTTTCAAACCCAGACCACCATCCCCGCCACCTACCTGATCGGGCGCGGCGTGAATCCGCTGAGTTATCTGCTCAGCGCCAGCTTGAATTCGGTAATTCGGGCGTTCCTTCTCCTGGCGATGTATTTTGTTTTTCGTGTCGTGCTACGCAGGCCGCCGCTGGCCGTGGCCGCGCTGGGACTCGTCTCGCTCCTGCTGGGCCTGGGCGGAGAGAATGCCGCGCTGGAATTTCCGGGCGCGGTGCTGGGAGCCATCCTGGTCACCTGGCTGGCGACGCGCATTGGCCTGCTGGCCGTGGCCACCATGTGGTGTTTTTATCTGCTGCTCTACCTGGTGGCTCCGTCCTTCGATTTTTCCTCGTGGTACGCGGCGTACTCCATGCCGGGGCTCATTTTTCTGCTGGCCCTCACGCTCTACGCCTTCTACATTTCCCTCGGCAGCCAGCCGATGTTCGGCGCTGCCACGCTCGAAGACTGAAATCCCCCCTGAGCAGCTTGTGTTATCATGAGTAGTTATTTTGGGCGTTTTGTATCCAATAGAGCGCAGGGCACTCTGTAAGCTGCCGCTTTGCCTCTGCTACTTGACGCCTGGTACCGGACACCCGATCCGCTCATGGCACTGAAACACATCGTCGTCCGCGGCGCGCGCCAGCACAACCTCAAAAACCTCAATCTCGACATCCCGCGCAATGCGCTGACGGTCATCACCGGGCTTTCCGGCTCCGGCAAGTCTTCGCTCGCTTTCGACACCATTTATGCCGAAGGCCAGCGCCGCTACGTGGAGTCGCTCTCCGCTTACGCCCGCCAGTTCCTCGACCAGATGGAGCGCCCGGACGTGGACTCCGTGGAAGGCCTCTCCCCGGCTATCTCCATCGAACAAAAGACCACGTCGCGTTCTCCGCGCTCCACCGTCGGCACCATCACCGAAATTTACGACTACCTCCGCGTGCTGTGGTCCAGCGTCGGCGCGCCGCACTGCCCCCACTGCGGCAAGCCCATCGCGCGCCAGTCCACCGAACAACTCGTGCGGTCCATCCTCGCGCTGAAGCCCGACGACCGCATCATGATCCTCGCGCCCATCGCTCGCGGCCGCAAAGGCGAATACAAAAAGGAGCTCGAGAAGCTGGCGAAGGACGGATTCGTCCGCGCGCGCATTGACGGCGCGCTCGTCAACCTCGACGAGCCGCCCGCACTCGACAAACGGAAAAATCACACCATCGAAGTCGTCGTGGATCGCCTGCTGCTCAAGCCCGGCATCGCCGCGCGCCTGGAAAGCTCCATCTCCACTGCGCTGAGACTCGCCGGTGGCATCGTCACCGTGGCCATCGTCGGCGGCGCGGAGCAGATGTACTCCGAAAAACTGGCCTGCGCCGATTGCGGCATCAGCGTGCCGCAGCTCGAGCCGCGCTCCTTCAGCTTCAATTCGCCCTACGGCGCGTGCCCCGCGTGCAACGGCCTCGGCTCCAAATACGATTTCGATCCCTCGAAAATTATCGCGGACTGGTCCAAGCCGCTCTTCGAAGGAGGACTCGGCCCCGGCGGCGGCTCCGGCAACCTTCAGCGCACGCTCAAGCTCGCCGCCTTCGCGCACAAGTTCGAGCTGGAAACGCCGTTCGAAAAGCTTTCCCGCCGCGCGCAAAACCTCATCCTCTACGGAAATCCTCCCAAGGGCGGCCCCTTGGCAGGCGAAAATGGCGACGGAAAAAATGCGAACGGAAAGGGCGACCGAAAGGCCGCCCGCGTGAAAGGCCTCGAATTTCCCGGCATCCTTTCGTTTCTCGAAACCGCGCTCGCGGACTCCACATCGGAAAATTATCGCGAGTGGCTCACGCAATATATGTCCGCGGTGCCCTGCGCGGCCTGCGCCGAGCGCCGCCTGCGTCCGGAAAGCCTGGCGGTGCGCGTCGGAGGCATCGGCATTTCCGAGTTCACTGCGCGGCCCATCGCTGGCGCGCGCGCAGCCGTGGACGAAATCCGCGCAAAATTCGGCGAGCGACAAATGAAAGTCGCCGGGCGCGTGCTGCACGAAATCGCCGAGCGCCTCGACTTCCTGCTCAACGTCGGCCTCGGCTATCTCACTCTCGACCGCAGCGCCGCTACTCTTTCCGGCGGGGAAGCGCAACGCATCCGCCTCGCCACGCAGATCGGATCGAAGCTCCGCGGCGTGCTCTACGTTCTCGACGAGCCCAGCATCGGCCTGCACGCCCGCGATAATGGACGCCTGCTGCAGACGCTCGCGCACCTGCGCGACCTCGGCAATACCGTTCTTGTCGTCGAGCACGACGAAGAAACCATTCGCCGCGCCGACTATGTTGTGGACCTCGGCCCGGGCGCGGGCAACGCCGGAGGATTTCTCGTTGCTACTGGCACGCCAGACTCCATCGCCGCGAATCCCGCTTCGCTCACTGGACGCTACCTCGCCGGCGCGGTGAAGATTCCCGTCCCGGAAAAGCGCCGCGCGGCCAACGGCAAATCTATCGCCGTCTTCGGCGCGCACGCGCACAATCTGAAACATCTCGACGCGCATTTTCCGCTTGGCCTGCTCACCGTGGTCACCGGCGTTTCCGGCTCCGGAAAATCCACACTCATCAACGACATCCTCTATCGCGCGCTGGTACAAAAACTTTATCGCGGCATGGAAGCCCCCGGCGCGTACAAAGCCATCCTCGGCATCGAACACATTGATAAAGTAATTCAAATTGACCAGGCGCCCATCGGACGCACCCCGCGCTCCAATCCCGCGACGTACACCGGCGTCTTCACGCCCATCCGCGAATTATTCGCGATGCTGCCGGACTCGCGCGAGCGCGGCTACCGCCCCGGCCGCTTCAGCTTCAACGTGAAGGGCGGGCGCTGCGAAGCGTGCCAGGGCGACGGCCTGCGCCGCATCGAAATGAATTTTTTGCCGGATGTGTACGTCACTTGCGAAGTCTGCCGTGGCCGCCGCTACAACGCGGAAACGCTCAACGTCCGCCTGAAGGACCGCAGCGTCGCTGACCTGCTCGAGATGCAGGTCTCGGATGCGCTCGAATTATTGGGAAACATTCCGCAGATTAAACAGAAACTTTCCACGCTCGTGGACGTCGGCCTCGGCTATCTGACGCTCGGCCAGTCCGCCACCACGCTTTCCGGAGGCGAAGCCCAGCGCATCAAGCTCGCCAAGGAACTCTCCCGCCGCCAGACCGGGCGCACGCTCTACATCCTCGACGAGCCCACCACCGGCCTGCACTTCGACGACGTGAAAAAACTTCTCGACGTGCTGCACCGCCTCGTCAACCTCGGCAACACCGTCATCATCATCGAGCACCACCTCGACGTGATGAAGCAGGCCGACTGGATCATTGACCTCGGCCCCGAAGGCGGCGACGCCGGCGGCCGCATCGTCGCCCAGGGCACCCCCGAACAAGTCGCCCGCAACAAAAAATCCTACACCGGCCAAATCCTCGCGCGCGTTCTCAACGGCGACGCGCGGAATGGCAATGGAGCGGGCAAATAGCGCCGCGGCTCGCTGGAGCCGGATCAGGCGACCAACAGTACGCGCGGGTTTTTCCAGGCAATATAGAGGAGCTTCAACGCAGCGTTGCGCGGCCGGCGCGTGCCCTGCTCCCAGCTCCGCACGGCCTGCGGACTGACATTTAGCAAATCAGCGAATCGCGCCTGGCTTACGTCCAGCTTCCTCCGGATTTTCCGGATTTCGGCGGGGTTCATTTTGCGAGGCAACGTGGGAATTTCGGTCACACGGAGATTAACCGCCTCGCCCCGTTCGTAGGCAAGCGCGTCTCCGAGGGCTTCCTTCAATCCCGCGAAGAGATTCACTTTTTTCCGCTTCGACATTTCCCCGCCTCCCTGTTTCTAATTCGTTCGCTGAATGGCATCAGCCAGTTTCCGCAGGAATTCCTTCTGGTCGACCGTCAGATCGCCCTGCTCGCTTTTACTTAAGACAAAGAGCAGATGAATGTGCTGCTTGAATTCCATATAAAAATAAAAGTAGCGCAACCCCCCGCGTTTCCCTTTTCCACGCGACGGCAAAGCCGCGCGCGCTTTGCGAATGCCGGCTAGTCCGCGGACCACATCTCCTTTTTCCGGCACCTGCAACAATTCGTTCTGAATCTCCCGAAGCACCGCATCAAATTCTTTTCCCGCCAGTTCCTGGAGTCGCCGAGTAAAGACGCGGGATTCGATGAATATCACAATGTGATATATACCACAGTGTGGTATCTGTCGTCAAGGCCGCCGGCTTGGGCCGCTCACGAAGGCCTTAACTGCCTTCCTCTGCGGTTCCAAGAGCCTTTCTCCGTGTTTCTGCCTAGAGCGCAAACGAAGGGTGCCTCGGTGGCGGATTTCGCGTTTGAATTCTCCTCTCTTCTCACCTTACACTCACCCGTAATCAGTTTGAGGAGGACGTGCAAATGTTTCGCCGCGCTTGCTTTTTTGTGCTTTTATTCGCGCTTTCGCCGTTCGTCTCCGCGCAAATCCTCCGCGTGGCCGACCTGAACACGCAACAAATCCGCGCGCTGGACCGCACGAAAACCGTCGTCCTTCTCCCCGGCGGCATCCTCGAAGAGCACGGGCCCTACCTGCCCGCCTACACCGACGGCATTCTGAGCGAGCGCCTCACGCAGGAAATCTCCCGCGCCATCGCCGCGAAAAAGCCTGGCTGGACCGTGCTGATCTTTCCGCAAATTCCGCTCGGCGCGAGCGGCTCGAACGAACTCGGCGGACATTTTTCTTTCCCCGGCACCTACGCTGTTCGCCCGTCCACGCTCCGCGCAATTTTCATGGACATTGCCTCTGAGCTCGGCGAGCAGGGTTTTCGTTGGATTTTCGTCGTGCACGTGCACGGCGCACCGCTGCACAATCGCGCGCTCGACGACGCCGGTGATTTTTTCCACGACACCTATGGCGGACGCATGGTGCATCTCTGGGGACTCGTGCCAGTGCTGGGCGGCTGGGGCAACGCGCTGCAATCGCTTACCGACGCCGAGAAGAAAGAAGAAGGCGTCTCGCTGCACGCCGGCATGGACGAGACTTCGCTGCTCCTCTATTTGCAGCCCGCGCTCGTTTCGCCCGAGTACAAGAAAGCGCCCGTTGTCACCGGGCACACGCTTGCGGAAAGTTTTGACGTGACGAAATCAGCCGGCTGGCCCGGCTATCTCGGCTCGCCGCGCCTCGCGTCCGCCGCGATGGGCAAGAAAATCTGGGACTCCTTCGCCGCCGCGGCCATCGAGCACTCGCTGAAAATCCTCGACGGCGCCGATCCCGCGCAGTTCCAGCGTTACGCCGATTTGCTGGAGAAAAATGCGCTCTACCAGGGCTGGATCAGCGCCGCCGCCGCCCGCGACGCCGCACTGGCCACAAAACAATCCGACTGGCTCCGCAAGAAGTCCCCGTAGCGCCGAGCCGTGGGTGCGCCGATTTTGCTGCAAAAGAAAAAGGGCGGCTGCGTCAGCCGCCCCTATTCCTTGGTGCTGAATCCTTGTTTTTTACTGCTTCGCCTCTTTCCCTTTCGCGTCCGAGACGAATTCCGCCTTCTTGTTGTCCTTCGTTGTCACTGCGATCTCAAAGCCGCTCCAATCAACCTTGGTCAGTTTTTCTGCCTTCCTTATTTTTGCGCCCGGATATTTTTTCTCCAGCGCCTGGGTCACCGCCGCCGGCAAGTCCTTCACTTCGACGCCTTCTTCCGTCTCCATCGTTTTTCCATCGGCCGAGTAAAGAATGTCCCGCGTGGTCTTGCCCTCGAGGCTTTCCACTTCGTACAGCGTCTGCCCCTTCTCGACTTCCTTGGAATAGCCCTTGACCGTCGCCTTGGGGTAGGCCTTCTCGAACGCCGCGATCACCTCCGCCGGCACGTCTTTCTTTGTGATTTTGACTTCCTGGTCTTCCGTTGCCGCCTTCTTCGGAGTCGCCTTCTCCTTGGCCTCCGCTTTGGGCGCAGCTTTTTTCGTAGCCTTCTTTTCCTGCGCGCCTGCCGCCGCGCCCAGCGACAGCAGCGCCACCAGCAGGATTGCTACAAACCTGGTTCCGATTTTCATGTCGCCTCCCGACACCTGCAATTTCGCTAACCCTATCACCGTCCACGCCCGCCTGCAACCTCCTCTCTTGCACCCGCCTGCGTCTCCAATTACAGTGCTTCCTGGACGCATGACCATCTATTCCACTCCGCCGCTTTCGCTTCAAAACATCCGCACCTACCCGCTCGCCAGGCGCAAATCCAAAGTGACCGTGCGCGAGTTCGCCCGCGTGCCGAGGCGTGGCGCGTCCGTGCGCGAGCTGATTGCTTCGCTGCCAAAGATTCTCGCCGGTGACGATTTTCGCGCCGTCCTCGCCGCCCTGCGCAAAGCGCGCGCGCAGCGCCGCCCGATTCTCTGGGGTCTCGGCGGACACGTCATCAAGGTTGGCCTCGCGCCTCTCCTGATTGACCTCCTCCGCCGTGGCTTCGTCAGTGGCATCGCCATGAACGGCGCTGCGCTCGTCCACGATTTCGAAATCGCACTTGTGGGCAACACCTCCGAAGACGTGGACGCCGTGCTTGGCCGCGGCCAGTTCGGCATGGCCGAAGAGACCGGCCTCTACCTGAACGAAATCGCCGTGGGCGCCGCGCGCGCGCACATCGGCCTCGGCGAAGCCGCCGGAAAACTTCTCGTCAACAAACGCCTGCGCGCGAAATTCTTGCCGTACAGCCTGCTCGCTGCCGCGTATCGCGCGCGCGTGCCGGTCACCGTGCATCTGGCCATCGGCACGGACATCCCGCACATGCATCGCTCCGCCGACGGCGCGGCGCTCGGCGCGTCCACGCACCACGACTTCAAACTCTTCTGCGCGCTCGTCAAAAAAATGCATCCTGGCGGCGTCTATCTCAACTGGGGCAGCGCGGTGATTCTCCCTGAAGTTTTCTTGAAAGCGGTCAGCGTGGCGCAGAATCTGGGCACTCCCCTGCGCGGCATCACCACTGCCAATTTCGATTTCCTTCAGCACTATCGTCCGCAGCAAAACGTCATCTCGCGGCCCACGCGTTCGCGCGGTTCTCGCGGCTTCGGCATCACCGGCCACCACGAATTGATGCTTCCGCTGCTCTCCGCCGCTTTGTAGCCTGTCGCCTTTTCTTCCTCCGTGTCACAATACCCCGCGCATGTCTGACGCCGATCCCAATCTCCCGCTTCCCGAAAGCGACGCCGCTGCGCCGGCACCCGCGCCGCCGTCCGCTCCCGTTTCGCTTCTTCCCGAAGACCTCCGCGTTCCCTGGAACTGGACCGACGTGCTCATCTTCCTCTGTTTTTCGGTGGGCATCCTGGTGGTGCTCGAATATACGATGCAGACGTTTCTGCTCACCACCGGCCGCGTGACCTTGAAAAATCTCCCGGCGTTCACCAGCAGCACCGTGTACGTGGCTGTCCGCCAGTTTCTCTGGTTCATGCTGCTGCTCGTGTTTCTCGCGTTCACGCTACGCCCGCGTCGCGACGCGCCCTTCTGGGACACGATCGGCTGGCGTCCGCCGAGCATCGGCGAGCTGTCCCGCGTCACATTTTATCCGCTTTGTCTTTTCGGCGGCGCCGTGCTGGCGATTGTGATCGCCACGGCCTCTAACTTCATGGCCCCCAAGGGGCCGTTGCCCATCCAACAGTTTTTTCTCGACCAGCAGAGCATCTACCTGATGGCGGTGATGGCCGTGCTCGTCGCGCCCATTGCCGAAGAGACCGTCTTCCGCGGATTTCTCTATCCCGTTTTCGGGCGCAGCCTGGGGATTCCCGGCGGCGTGCTCCTCACAGGAATCTTGTTCGGACTCATGCACGCGCAGCAACTCTGGGGCGGCTGGGCCCAGATCGGTCTGCTCGTACTCGTCGGCGTAATCTTTACATTCGTGCGCGCCCGCACCCGCAGCGTCATTCCCTGCTATCTTCTCCACTTTGGCTACAACGCCATCCAGTTCGTCGGTTTTTTCTTCTCCGACCAGTTCCACAAACTCCCGCTCATCCGCTAGCGCCGAAAGTGTTTCCATTTGCTGTCACCTGATACCTGACACCTGTTGGCGATTGCGCTAAACTGATTCCCCCGTTCCGCCCGGGGACTCGACCGTGCACACCACGCAACCCATCGAATGGACGCCGCAGGGTGTCCGCATGCTCGACCAGCGCCGCCTTCCCGGCGAAGTGGTGTTCTTCACGTTCACCGACTACGCCGGCGTCGCCGACGGCATCCGCGACATGGTTATTCGTGGCGCACCGGCCATTGGCGTGGCCGCGGCGATGGGCGCGGCGCTCGGCGTGGAGCGCTCCGCCGCGAAATCCCTGGACGAGTTGAAAACAGAATTTCCTCTCATCTGCGACACGCTCGCGAAGACCCGCCCCACCGCCATGGATCTCTTCTGGGCGCTCGAGCGCATGAAAAAACGCTTCGCCGCCGCGCTCGGCGCATCCAACGCTTCGCTCGACTCCGTCCGCGCCACAATGGTCGCCGAAGCCAAGCTCGTCCACCTCGAAAAAAAAGCGATTGATGAAGCCATCGGCCACTTTGGCGCCGCGCTGATGCCCCGCGAAGGCCGCGTGATGACGCAGTGCAATGCCGGCGCTCTGGCCACCGCGGGCATCGGCACCGCGCTGGGCGTGATTCGCGTCGCCGTCGAGCAGGGCTGCAAGCTGAACGTGCTGGTCCCCGAAACGCGGCCGTATCTGCAAGGCGCGCGGCTCACCGCATGGGAATTGCAGCAGGACGGTATTCCGCTCACGCTGATTACGGACAACATGGTCGGGCATATTTTGAAAACACAACAGGTGGGAGCCATCGTCGTGGGCGCGGACCGCATCGCCGCCAACGGCGACACGGCCAACAAAATCGGCACGTATCAAATCGCCGTGCTCGCCCGCGAGCACGAAGTTCCGTTTTACGTTGCCGCGCCGATTTCCACGCTGGATCTTTCCATTCCCGGAGGCGAGCACATCCCCATCGAGGAGCGCGCCGCGAACGAAGTCACGCACCTGCGCGGCGTGCGCATCGCTCCGGACGTCGCCGTCGCCAATCCCGCCTTTGACGTCACGCCGGCTAAATTCATCGCCGCCATCATCACCGAGCGCGGCATCGCCCGCGCGCCGTTTACGGAGTCTTTGCGCGACTTGGCGAACCCGTCTGTGCCGTAACCCCGCCGTTAACGCGCGGCTACTTCTTTGGGAACTTCGGATCGGCCTTCACTTCAATAATTTGTGCCGTGTGCCGCGCGCTGTGCGCCGAAACAAACAACACCCACTGATACCCGTCCAGGCCCTTGATCACCGGACTGTCCATGGCGTGCTCGCGCAGGCCGTTTTCTTTCTGCACGAAATCGATGGTGCGCTGGCGGCTGTCTGTGAAGTGCTGCCAGCTTCCATTCGTCGAGCTGAAGCGGTTTGTGGGACGCAGCGGCTCGGGTGCCTGCGCCTTCTGGCTGCGGTCGGTGATCATGACCTTGACCTTGGCGTCCATTTCGTGCGCTTTGGCTGCGTCAAACGCCCCGGCCGGCGCGGGAGCCGTCATCACTTTGTCGTGGATCATCCCGAACAGCAAATCCTCCGACGCGGCGATGTGCTCCAGGCATTCCGCCACGGACCAGCGGTCCGGCGCGGACTTGAAGTTCATCTGCGCCGGGGAAAGTCCCTTCGTCGCCTTCTGCACTCCGTCGCGTGTCGCCTTCAGGTACTTGACCAGTGCCGCGCGGTCCGCCTTGGTCAAAGTTTGCGCTTGGACCGGCGCCACCGCCATCGCCGCCAGCAAGACCGCGCTCAACACGAACATCAATCCTCTTTTCATGGTGCTCCCCCGTCGTTGGATTTGGAAATCGTCCTTTTCAGATGCGCTTGCCACCCGCCCGGATTCACCCGATTGCGGGCAAAACTTCATTCGTTCACCGGTTCTGGGCCGGGCAAATGGAATTTCGTCGCGAACGCGTATCCCCCCGCCCCGACAATTCCCAGCAGCGCCGCCAGCAGCAGGTACGCGTGCCGTATGCCCATCCACGCGGCCAGTTTTCCGGAGATGGCCACCCCGATGAGTTGCGCCACCGTCATTAGCGAGATCGACGTGCTGCTCACGCGCCCCAGCATGGCCGGAGGCGTTTCCTGCTGCGTCATGGTCTGCGACGGGATCAGCACCGCGCTTGCCGCCAGTCCCAGCGCCAGGCTGCACGCCACCGCCGCTGGCGAATTCGTGGCCAGCGCCAGCAGGAGCACGCCCACGCCCATCCCGAAAATCCCGCAGACCACCAGGCGCGTGTTCGAATGGTGCTGCGCAAATTTCGCGATCCACGCGGCGCCAACGATGGTCCCCAGGCCGATCGCGCTCATCAGCGCGCCAAAGATTTTCGAGTCCGCGTGCAGCGTCTCCCGCACGTACACCGCAATCAGCGCGTTGAACGCGCCGATGATGAACATCGCCGAAGCCATCGCCAGGACCACGAAGCGTAACGCCTGGTGTCCATTCAGAAACGCAAACCCCTCGCGAAATTCCGCCAGCACCGCGCGCAATCCTCTTTCCGTCGCGGGCTCCGCATTTGTAGCGGCGGCCTTCAGGGCGGCAGCTTGCTCCTGCGCTCCGCCAATCTTCACCAGCGCAATCATTCCAGCCGAAAACAGGAACGACACTGCATCCAGGTAGAAGCACGCTTTCTCGCCCGCCCAGGCCACCAGCAGTCCCGCCACGGCGGGCGCAACAATCTTTGTCAGATGAATGGTCTGCGCGTTCAGCGCATTGGCGACCATCAATTCTTCCCGCTTCACCAGATGCGGGATGGTCTTGTTCATCGCCGGGAGGAAAAAACTGGAGACCACGCTGACCAGCGCCATCACCGCGTACGCGTGCCACGCCGTGGTCGCCAGCGCAAACAGCACGACGAGTCCCGCGCGCACCAAATCGCTCGCGATCATCGTCCGCTTCAGGTTCCAGCGGTCCACGAACACTCCCGCCAGCGGCCCCAGCACCGCGAACGGCAGGATGAAGGAGATGAAAATCCCCGCCACTTTTTCCGGCGACCCGTTCCACCGGAACGCGATCAGACTGAACAGCGCGAGGATGGCCAGCCAGTCGCCAAAGCTGCTCACGAACTGCCCCACCCACAGCAGCAGGAATCCCCGGTTGCCCAGCACCTGCTGAAACGTCACCGGCGCCTCTGCCGGCCTGATTGCTTCGTCTGCCATAATTTTTGTCTGCTGAGGATATCCGATTTGCAGAGGATTTTGCTACTGGGGCCGAATGGCAAGGATCGCCTGGTGGCGGCCGCGCAGCCGGCTGAAGAAATCGCCGATTGTCTTCCACGGTCGGTACTTCCAATTCAGCAATTCATGCCCGCGTTTTTCTTCTCGGCCGTCTACAATGCGTGCTTCCGCTTCGAGCCATTCGCCTTTCAGCTTTCCGCGCGCATTGCAGGAGGCAACGCGCACACGGGGATTTGCGCGGATGCGCTTCACTTTTCCCGCGTCCCCCAACGAATAGACATACAGCACGCCGTCCGCTTCCGCGAACCACACCGGCGTGCGCACCCCCGCGCCGTTGCGCCGGTACGTCTCCAGTGAAATGTATTTCCCATTCATCTGTAGGGGCCGATCCCGAAGCCTTGGGATCAGATCGGCCCGCGCTCGCTCAAAAGCGAAACGGATCCGCGCCGTTTTCTCGTATGTGCTTGCGAAGTTCTTCAAGCAATTGCTTGTTTGCAATGAATGTCTCAGCCGCTGCTTGTGCGCGCGGGTCGTCGAAAAACACTAGAGTGCGGGCAATGAAGGCAACCATTTCCTTCGGTACTTTGCCGCAAGCTTCGATGATTAGCGGAATAGACTCGATGTCCTGCAGTTTTGCCAATCCTCTAGCGGCCATCGATTGGATAAGAACGTTGCGGGATGCCAAGCCCCTACGAAGCACAGGTTGTGCTCGCTGGTCACCGGTCCATCCGAGGAAGGCTACATATGCTGGAAGTTCGTACGCCTGAGCTTGAGCGGCTTCGCCCGGGTCCAGGTTATGGGCTTTCGCCCACTCCGTAAATTCCGGCGAGAACTTGCCGCTGCCGCGCATGACGTTGCCTTGCGAATCCAAGAGAAATATAGGCGGCGCGTCATTTTCAACCGCCACCCTCGCATTTTCTTCCAAGCAGTCCCAGTAAATCTGGTCCTTTTCACCGAGCCTGAACAAAGCGCTGGCGATGTACTCTTTCAGCTGCGTTTCTTTTTTGAGGAGGAATTGCGCTTTCAACGCCGGGATGGCCTGCACTTCGCCTGCTTCGGCCAAAATCCGCACGTCGATAATGCTAAATTCTCCTTGTTGCAACTGGAGCAGCGCGCTCTTGACGCTTTCAGAGCTCAGCTTGCGTTCTTGCGGATAGGCAGGTCCCGGCAGCGCCACCCACGAGACACCGCATAGCAGAACAGCAAGCCGCCAGCGCCTGGACCAAATTAGACTTGCTTTGATTTCTCTCATCGGCGCTGCACCAATGTTCCTGATTGGAGGCGTTCTCGTAAACGTCCCGATGCATCGAGACTCGTTGCGAGGCCGACCTCTCACTCGTACCGCAATGCCTCCACCGGATCCAGCTTCGCCGCCTTCCACGCCGGATAAATTCCGAACACGAGTCCGATGGACGCCGCCGTCACCATTCCCGCGCTCATCCAGAACACGGAGATCGTCGCCGGCAGCGACGGCGCCAGCGCGCGCACCAGCAGCCCCAGCCCGCCGCCTCCGATGATGCCGATAATTCCGCCGATGCCGGTGAGCGTCATCGCCTCCAGCAAAAACTGTTGCAGGATATTGCGGCGTTTCGCGCCGATGGCTTTGCGGATGCCGATTTCGCGCGTGCGTTCCGTCACGCTCACCAGCATGATGTTCATCACGCCGATTCCGCCCACCAGCAGCGTCACGCTCGCCACCAGGAACACCAGCGCGAAAATCCCGTTGGAGACCTGATGCCACAGGTCAATGAACGCGTCCGGCGTGAAAATTGCGAAGTCGTCCGCTTTGTCGGACGTCAGATGCCGCTCCCGCCGCATCAGGTCGCGCATCGCGTCCACCACTTGCGGGACTACGTCCGCGCTCGTGGCCTTCACCCAGATGACGTAGTCTTTCTGTTCCGGATGCAATTTCCGCAGCGTCGAAAGCGGAAAGCTCACCAGGTTGTCTTCCGGATTCGCGCCGCCGCCGAATGCCTGTTTGCGCCGCTCGTTCACGCCGACCACGGTGAACACGCGCCCTTCCACCAGCACTTCCTTGCCGATGGGATCATCCTTCGGATCGGGAAAGAGGATTCGCGCCGTATCGTAACCGAGGGTGACCACGGGCGAGCGGTGGTCTTCGTCCACCTGCGTTGTCGCGCGGCCCCGCTCCAGGCCGATGTCAAAAACGCGCGCCACCGCCGGCGGCCCGCCTTGCAGGATCACGTTCTTCGCGCGAAACTCGCCCCGCGTCACGTAGGACGTGCCCGCGCCGAACTCCGGACGGAAAATCCGCAGCGTTGCCGCCGCCGCTTCCACATTGGGGAGTTGTGCGATTTTGTCCGCCCATTCCGCTTGCAGCTCTTTGCGCGTGAACCACTCGCTCGGCGGCCGTCCCATGCTGGCCCACGGAAAGCGGTAGCTGATGATGATGTTGGAGCCCATGGACTGCACCGAGCCGATCACATTTGTGTTCAGCCCGTTGATGACGCTGGTCACCGCGATCACCGTGCCCACGGAGATCACGATGGACCCGATGGTCAGCGCCGAGCGCAGCTTGTTCCTCCGCATGGCGTCCATGGCCAGGGCCACGGCTTCACCCAGTTCGCTGATCCACGGACGCCCGCGGAATTTCGCGAACCCCCGCGCCCGCTTCGCCGCTCCGTTCGTCGCTCGAATTATTTCTCCCGCCGCCATTTTCAGTTCCCGCGCCCCGTGCCCTGTTCTCAGCGACCAGTGCCCTTCGCTGTCATTCCGTTCCTGTGACCTGTGCCCTTCGCTGTGACTCCGTTTCCGTGACGTTTGCCTTTCGCTGTCATCCTGAGTCCCGACGGTTTTTGCCGGGACGAAGGATCTCACCTTATCCTTTCATCTGTGTTTATCTGTGTTCATTTGTGGTTCCAAAGCATTTCTCTGTGCCTCTGTGGCGTCCTTATTCAGCGCGAAGTGCTTCGACCGGGTCCAGCTTCGCCGCTTTGGATGCCGGATAAATCCCGAAGAACAATCCCACCACCGTGCTCACTAGCAGCCCCGCCACCACCGACCACGGTTTCACCGCGCTGGGCAGCGGCGTCACCCAGCTCAGCATTTCCGCCAACAAAACTCCTGCGGCCACGCCCCACACTCCGCCCACCGCCGCGATGGTCGAGCTCTCAATCAAAAACTGCATCAGGATATCCCTGCGCCGTGCGCCGATGGACTTCCGCAGCCCGATCTCCCGCGTGCGTTCCGTCACGCTCACCAGCATGATGTTCATGATCACGATTCCGCCGACGATTAGCGAGATGGACGCAATGATCACCACCACGCCGAAGAACGCGGAGCTGATTCCCGCCCACAGGCCAAGCAAGGACGCGTTTGTCTCCACGGCAAAGTCGTCCTTCGCGGAGTACGCCAGGTGTCGCCGCCCGCGCAGGATTTGCCGCACCTCGTCGATGGTTTCTTGCAGGCGCTCCGCGCTGGGCGCCTTGGCCCACAGGCGGATGGATTCCCGTGTGCCGTACCTCCTCAGCACCAGCGTGAGCGGCAGGATCACCCAGTTGTCGCGCGACTGTCCCAGCGCCGACCCCAATTTCTTCCCCACGCCGATGATTTCGCACGGCTCGCCGTCCACGCGGATTTCTTTTCCGATCGGATCGGTGTCCGGCAGGAGGTTATCCACAATGTCCCAGCCCACCGTGCATACCGGAGCCGCCATGCGCAGATCGCCTTCGGTGATGTGCCGCCCGGCGGTCAGCTCGACGTCGTAAATCTGCGGCATCGCCGGCGTCCACCCGCGCAGGATGCTGTCGCGCAGGTAGTTCATCCCGTATTTCACTTGCGCGGCGTCGCTCCGCGTGGCCGCCCCCACTTCCCGGCACGTGCGGCACATCTCGCGCACCGCCTCGAAATCTTCCGTGGTCAGCTTCTTGCGCTTCTGCGTTTCCAGGAAATCGTCAATGTTCAGGGGGATGATGGGTCCCCGCGCCACCAGGAAGACGTCCGCGCCGAGGTTGAAAATCTTCTCCGCCACGTACGCATTCAGCCCGTTGATCAGGCTGACCACCACGATTACCGCCATCACTCCAATCACCACGCCCAGCAGCGTCAGCACGCTGCGCAGTTTGTGCGCCCACAGGCTGGACGCGGCAATCTTCACCGCTTCAGTGAACTTCATGGAGGTCTTTGCGCTCATGGCTGGCCGGAGGCTCAAGTCTATTATACGCACTCATCCGTGCAGGAGTTACCCGGCAAGGGTGCAGGGATTCGAGTGCAGGGTGTGGAAACCAGGAGGTCTTACTTTGTTGCTGGGAAATAACCACGTTTGGCAACAACCGAATAATCCCGCCCCTTTGCTCCAAACGTCGGTTGCAACTTCACTTCTAACGTCTTCAATTTCCGTTCGGATGTCGCGCTGCCACCCGGATAAAACCCCAGCGTGTACCGCGTCTTCAACCGCTCGATCAGCGCCGCGAACGCCAGGAACAGCGACCCTTCTTTCTCGACATCGAAAATCTCTCCGCCGGTTTCTTCGGTTGCTTTTTTTACGTTGATCAGCCCGCGCCCCGCGGTCAGAATTTTTGTCCCCACCGGGTTGCGCCCGGGCACGCGCAGTGAGTAGATCGCCGCGTCAGCTTCCAGAGCCTCGTTCATCACCGTTTCCGAAGACGCGCCCGGCGTGGTCGGCACATTGTCGCTGACCAGCACAATCACGCGCCGCGCCGCCGGCGCCTGTTGACGCAGGTAGCGCGCCGCTTCGTACAGCGCGTCGTTGATGTTCGTGCCGCCGCCCGCTTCGAAAAATTCGATTTCGTCGCTCACTGCTGGCTTGTCGCGCGTCAGGTCCACGCGCTTTTCCACGTTCTGCGTAAACGTGAAGAGCGCCACCTCATCCTCTTTTTTCAGCGCTTTCAGCGCGCTCATGCTCGCGTACCGCAGCGGACGCAGGAATGGCTGGATCGACCCGCTCAGGTCCACCACCATGGCCACCGCCAGCGGCAACTGGTCCTGGCTGAAGTGCGCGACTTCCTGCGGTTGTCCGTCCTCGAACAGCAGAAAATCCTCCTGCTTCAGCACCTTCATCGCCTTGCCGCCCTTGTCCTTCACCGTCGCTTCCACCAGCACCAGCCGCACTTCTCTCTTGATCGTCGGCACTTGCTCTTGCTGCTCCGGCTGTGTGTTTTGTCTGTCATTCCGAGCGAAGCGAAGAATCTCAACTTTTTCGCTGCCACTCGAAGCGGCTGCAAGCAGCAGTGCGAAAATCCCGGTGAACGCGCGCACAGCGATGGAGTGGGGCCGGGTCATGTGGACGGCACTGTCCACTGTGTTGGAGCGGCTTCCCGCGTGCGGGGTTGCTTTCGCCTTCTCTCTGCGATCACTGCGTGTTTGGGTACGCCGTTGGCCGCGGCGAGATCCATCGGACTAGTCGCCGGCGTTTCTGGTCCGCTCTCAGCGACGGCGGCGAACGGCGGTGGCCCGCAAGGGTGCACCGCAAGTGAACGGGCTAATCATGTAGGCTTCTGGTGGCAAGGCTTTTCGGACGGGGGTTCGACTCCCCCGCCTCCAAGCTATAAGTATTTTGCAATGAATAGATTACAGGGGTTTGGTGTGTTCTAGTGCACTGCAGAAGCACCCTGTTCCGATTGAAAGATCTCCTTCCTGTAAGTCGGGCCTGATCAAGCGTATCGGGTGCTATGGAAAATGCAAACCCCGAGGAGACGTGCAAGTGTCCAGCAGCGCGCTAGACGTGGTTGCGCAGCATCAGTTCGTCCGGGTAAGGATTCAAATAGGTCTGATCTAGAACCCAAGGCTGTGGGTGACGGCGGAAGTGGTGCTTCAGCAAGGTAACCGGAACCACCAGTGGGACGCGGCGCGGGCGATACGATTCCAAGCACTCCACGAGTTCGGCTTTGTCGCCGGAATCCAGGCTCTCCTTCAAAAAACTCATCAGATGGTAGAGCACATTAGCGTGCTTGCGCGGCGTGGCCATTACTGCAAGCGCGCGGGAAAACAGGCTGCCGTATTCAGCCAGCAGTTCGCGCATCGGAGCGCTGCCAGCGCGAGCGGCCAGCCGTCCCATTTTTCGGTAGAGCTCATCGCTGTGGGCCAGCAGGGTGAGTTTGTGACGTGTATGAAAATGGACTAGGTCCGCCGGTTTTGGTTTGCCGGCTAAGAAAGCAAGCCAGCCGTGGTGCGAAAATATTCGCTCGACAAAATTTTCGCGAATGGGAAGGTCGTGCAGGCGGCCTTCCTCTTCGGTGGGCAATTCCGGCAGTCGCTCGAGCAACGCGGCGGCGAACAGGCCGCGTCCGTCCTTCCGGGGCATACCGTTCTGGTCATAGACGCGCACGCGTTCCATGCCGCAGGAGGGCGAATCTTTCTTCAGGATATAGCCGTGCAAATCCATGGCGGCAAGCTCCTCGGCGCGGCGAGCGGCGTAGCGGTTCATCGCCGCGGTGTGGTCCGTGCCTGATTTTGGCGCGATCAGGCGCGGGCTAGAGGAGATGCCCACTAAGCGAAGGCTTTCGCGCGGCGTACCGAGCCCAATTTCCATTTCCGGGCATACCGGCACCCATTCGAAGAACTTGCCGAGTGATTCGGTGATGAGCGTGTCGTGCTTGTGGCCGCCGTCGAAGCGCACTTCTTCGCCGAGCAGACAACTGCTGATGCCGACGCGAATCGTCTTCTTAATCATTTGTCCACGCTTCCCTTCGTCCGCGCAGGCCTCGGGAAGATCACGGAGAGAGTGACCGACACGGCGATGACTGCCAGGATGATCCCGAGCGACCATCTGATTGGAAACTTGCCTCCAAAGGCCTCGTTTAGCCAGACCATCTTCAGCCCCACGAAAATAAGCACAATCGCCAGCCCGAACTTGAGCAGGTAGAACTTGTCAACGGCTCCGGCAAGCATGAAGTACATCGCCCTGAGACCCAGGATGGCGAACACATTCGACGTGAACACGATCAGGGGCTCACGCGTTAGAGCAAAAATGGCGGGCACTGAATCCACGGCAAATATGACGTCGCTTATTTCAAGGAAGAGCAATGACACAAACAGCGGCGTGGCGAACAACCGGTCCTCTAGACGCACGAAAAAATTCTGGCCGTGCAGTTGCGGCGTGACGGGGACGAAGCGCTTAAACAGGCGGATCACGGGGTTCTTCTCTGGATCGATGCCTTTCTCCGGGGCAAAAAACATCTTGACGCCCGTCAGGATCAGGAACACGCCAAAAATAATGACGATCCACTTGTATTGCATCAATACGGAGCCCAGGCCGATGAAGATCGCCCGGAAGATGAGTGCCCCGATGATGCCGTAGAACAGCACGCGGTGCTGGTACTTCCGAGGAATGGAGAAGAACGTGAAGACGACAACAAACACAAAGATGTTGTCGACAGCGAGCGACTTCTCGACGATGTAACCGGTCAGGAACTCCAACCCGACTTGGCGGGCGGCCGCAGCCGGGTCGAAACCTGGCACCCCTGCAAGCCGCGCGTCGGATGGAAATCTGTTCAGAGCGAAGAGGTAAAACCCGTAATTGAAGGCGAGCGCCAGTGCCACCCAGACAACACTCCATGTGGCAGCCTCCTTGAAGCCCACCTCGTGAGCTTCTCGATGGAAGACTCCCAGATCAAGGGCTAGGAGAAGGAGGACGAACAACGTGAAGCCGCCGTAGAACCACCAGTAGTCGGCAAAGGGAAAGAACAAGAGGTCACTCATGGCTGTCAGCCAGCTCTACTCTGATGCGCATTTACGTTCAGCATCCAGATCGCAAAATTCAACGCCGTAGCAAAGGTGACCCAAGCCCAATATGGAATAAACAGGAATGTTGCGGCGCGCGAGACGCCCCACGCAACAACTGTGAATCCTCCGATCGCGAGCCACAAGAGGACAATCTCCACAGCGGCCCAGCCGGGCTGGTGCAGCTTGAAAAACAGCGGCGACCAGAGGAAATTCAGCGCGAGTTGAATGCCGAAAAGCGAGAGTGCAAGGGTTCTGCGCGATGCCGGCTCCGCTTGCCACACCAGCCAGCCGGCCACCGCCATCATTAGATATAGCGTGGTCCACACAGGGCCGAACACCCAGCTCGGCGGATTCCACGACGGCTTGCGAATGGCGGCATACCAGCCGCTGATTTCAGGCCGCGTCATCCATCCGGACACTCCCGCAACCGCGAGGCACAACACCACAAAACCCAGCAACGCCAGCCAGCGATTCATCGCGGTACCCCCTTCAGCGAAGCGACTGCTCCACTTTCCTGATCATTCGCCGCTGCCCTTGCAATTGCTCGCAACATTCCAGAAAAGACAAGAACGTGAAGCGGGTAGAGAGCATACCAATACAGGAGTCCACCCAGTCCGCGGGGATCGAAGATGGCGGTCTGGCGAATGGTGCTGCCGGATTCAAGCGGTTGAACTTCGAATTCCAGCCACGCTCGGCCGGGTAGCTTCATTTCCGCGGCCAGGCGCAGGCGCCGGTCCGGCTCAAACAATTCGACGCGCCAGAAATCAATTACATCGCCGACGCGAATTTGCTCCGGGTCGCGCCGACCGCGACGTAATCCTACGCCACCTACTACAAGATCGAAGAAACCGCGCATGCTCCACATCCAGTTGCCGTAATACCAGCCGGTTTCGCCGCCGATTCTGCGAATCGGAGAAAAAGCAGACGCCGGCAAAGCAGAGATGTGCCGACACCGGGAATCCACAAAGCGAGAGCCGACGCGGCTGCCGCCCCAGTCGTGTTGCGCGCTCGCGCGGGATAGAGAATCGGACCAGCGCGTCTCGGCAAACTCCCGCTCTTCATTTTGCAGCGCGCTCGCAATCGCTTCGCAGACACCTCGGGGCCGGATGGCGAAGGTTTGCAGGGCTGCGGGCTCGCGCACCACCGTGGGATTCCGGATGCTGTTGATCAACACGCGTCCCACGCGGGCGTAGATGGGAGTCACCAGCCCCAGCCAGAGGCTGGAAAGCCTCGGCGTAAGAACCGGAACTGGAATCATCCAGCGACGCAGGGAACGCTGGCGCGCGTACTCCCGCATGATCTCGCCGTAGGACACCCGGTCTGCGCCGCCGATTTCGTATGTGCGGCTGCCCTCCTCCGGCAGTTCCAGCGCGGCTACCAAGTAAGCGAGCAAATCTTCGATGGCAATGGGCTGCGCAGTAATGGAAACCCATCGAGGCGTAATCATCACAGGCAGGCGTTCCACCAGGGCGCGGATCATTTCGAAGGAAAGACTGCCGGAGCCAATTACGATTGATGCACGGAACTCAATGACAGGCACGCCAGACTCCCCCAACAGGCGGCCGACTTCGTGGCGACTGCGCAGATGTTTGGAAAGCTCTGCCCCAATTTCGCCGAGCCCGCCGAGATAAATGATGCGGCGGACACCTTGCTCGGCAGCCGCGCGTCCGAAATTCTCCGCTGCCTCGCGGTCCGCCTTCTCAAAATCCCCTGCCGAATCCATCGAGTGCACGAGGTAGTACGCGGTATGCACGCCTTGCAGGGCATGGCGCAGGGATTCCACGTTGAAGACGTCACCGGAAACAACTTCGGTGCCGGGCTGGACGCGCGGCAGCAAATACTCGGGACGTCGCGCCAGACAACGGACGCGGTGCCCTGCTAGCTGCAGCCGAGAGAGCAGCCGGCCACCGACGTAGCCGGATGCTCCGGTGAGCAAGATGCGCTCGGAATGGAGAGCAGCGATCATCGCAACGCTTCGCGGGCGATGGCTTCAATTGCGGAGACAACGCTGGGGTGCTCGCCTACGGGTGGCACCACCTCTATGTGCAATTGAGGATACATCGTTTGCGCCTCGGCAACCTGCGTTGGGATGTCCTCGGCCACGTGGGCGCCGGCGGAGAGAAATAGAGGCAGCACGCGCAAGTGCAGAAAGCCATCGCGAACTGCTTCTGTGGCGATATCAAATAACGTCGGGCGGAACATCTCAAGGTAGGCCAGGCGCACGCAGTCCGCTCCGAGTTCTGTGGCCATGTTCGACGACAACACCTCGAACGGTTTGCGCCAGCGCGGGTCGCGGCTGCCGTGAGCAAAGAGAATCAGGCGACTTTTGTTCATGAAATTTGTCCTTTTAGGAAGTGATGGGATTTGAACAGACTGAACCATGCTGCTGTGAAATACTTACTTTGTGAGGAGCCTGTGAAGCCCATCGCGGCAGAGCGTCCGAGCCGACAGTCCTCGGTTCGCCCCAAAGCGGTTTGTGGTTGGCTGCTTTAGTCAGCAATAACTGCACGTCACCAATGCCGCGCTCCTGAAACGCCGCTTCACAACTTGCGAGGTAGTAATCCCACATACGGATGAACCGCTCGTCGAAACCTAGTTGCCGGACTTCGGGCAGAGAAGAAACGAAGCGTTCGCGCCAGTCGCGTAGAGTACGCGCATAATGCATTCCGATATCTTCGGCATGGAACAGTTGAAGTTGCGTCGAACGCGCCAGCGATTGCAGGATTCCGGACACCGACGCCAGCTCCGCCCCCGGGAATATGCATTTCTGAATCCAGTCGCAACGGCAGCGGTATGCGTCGAACCGGCGGTCCGGCATGGTGATGGTCTGAAGCAGCATCGTCCCGTGCGGTGCAAGCAGGCGATTGCAGGCACCGAAATATTGGTCGTAGTGCTCGAAGCCAACAGCCTCGAACATCTCGATGCTAACGATTTTGTCGTAGCGACCGTGCAGCGCGCGGTAATCGTCCAGGAGCAGCCGGACTCGGCCATCCAATCCGGTGCGCTTGAGCCAGTCGCTGGCATACGCGTGCTGCTCACGGCTGATGGTGGTCGTAGTTACGCGGCAGCCATAGCGCGAAGCAGCATGAATGGCAAAGCCGCCCCAGCCCGTGCCGATTTCCAATAGATGGTCGCCTGGCCCGAGCTGCAGCTTGCGGCAGATGCGGTCGAATTTCTGGATTTGCGCGTGCTCAAGGGTGTCGGAGGAAGTTTCATAAAATGCGGAGGAATACGCCATGCTCCGGTCAAGGAACAGGCGGTAAAACTCGTTCCCCAGGTCGTAGTGATGCCCGATATTGCGCCGGCTACCAACCAAAGTGTTGCTCCGCAGCGAATGGCGCAGCCGATCGATCCCGCGGTTGAGGATCGAATAGAAGCGGTTGTGTTCATCAAACAGCGAGAGGTTGCGTACCAGGAGACGAATGGCCGACACCAGATCCGGCGATGACCAATCGCCGTCCACATAGGATTCACCGAATCCAACGTCGCCGCCGCCCAGCAGCACCCGGGAAAACAAGCGTTCATCGTAAACTTCCACGCTGGCGCAGAGTTCTTCGCTGGCATCGCCGAACTTGTAGGTTTTGTCGGGACAGATCAATTCTAACTGTCCGCCGCGCAAGTTTTCCAGTACACCAAAAAGAACGCGCCGTGACACGCGGGCCGTCCAGGATGGCTTATGCTTCAACATGCTTGACCTCACTCTTCTTCTGGGTTTCCTGCACCCGCCCGGGGTTGGGATAAAACGGAGTTCTCTTCCACCACAAGCGGGCTGCTTCCCAGTGGATTGCGGCAATCACCTTTGCGGTCATGAAGGGATAGCGAACCAGCGCGCGATGCAGCGCGCGAGACGACCAGGGTTCGCAGCGCAGCTTCAGCGTGGCATCGAAGGCCGCTTCCCCCGATTTCAACACGTCCATGTGCACGACCAGCCGGCGATTATCGGGCTCAGTGAGGACGAACGTGTATTCCATTTCCATAGGCATGAACGGCGACACGTGCAGCCGCTTCCCGCACTGATAGCGCCGCGCATTGGCTGTGGGCCACTCGTTGGCCGCAGAGAGCCAGTAGTTCTCCGACTCTCCAAACGTATTGTTCACCTCAGCCAGAATCACCTGCAATTGGCCCGCCTGGTCGTAACAATAGAAAAAGGAGACCGGATTAAAGCAGTAGCCCAGGTAGCGCAAGTTCGTCAGCAGGTAGACCGGGCCATCGGGGAAGACGACGCCATGGGCTGCCGCATCATCAGCCAAGCGCTCGCGCAGTGGGCGTCGAGGGTCGCCGAAGTGATCGCGGTCGTCGAAGCTGACTAGGTTCCACCGGTTGTAGGAAGCCAGGCGAGAAGCGCCCAGAAGTTCGGGGATCCGGTCGATGTCCAGAAATACCTGAAATACTGGATAGGTAAATTCGTGCTGCGTGGGCCGAAACCGCCGATGGCGCAGCGTGCCAATGGAGATGGAGGATTCCGGCAGCATCAGCAGTCTACCCCGAGTGCGCGGGCAACTCGCATTGCGGAGTTCAGCCCGTCTTCATGAAAGCCGTAGAACCAGTAAGCGCCGCAGAAGTGCGTCCGGTTCTTCCCACTGATCTCGTCCCAGCGCGTCTGGGCCCGAATGGCTTCGCGGGTGTAGAGCGGATGGAAATACGTCATCTTGCGTATCACCTTCTCGCGATCCAGTTGCCCGTTGGCATTGAGCGTGACGCAGAACTGTTCGCGCGTGTCCAGGCCCTGCAACCGGTTCATGTGATAAGTCATCGTCGCAGCGCTTGCCGTGTGCCCCGTGAGTTGGTAATTCCAAGAGGCGCGTGCGCGCGCGTTCTTGGGAAGCAGAGATTCGTCAGTGTGAAGAGTCGTGTCGTTCCGTGTGGTCAGAAAGTGCTGCAGGATGTCGCGTTCGAGCTCCGTGGCATCCGCAAGTAACGAGAGAGTCTGGTTGCCATGACAGGCAAAGACGACTTCGTCAAACCACTCCGGGAGCCTTCCTGCAAATTCCAGGCATATGCCCTGCTCCGCGCGCTGCACCCGAGTCAAGGTCACGCCTGTGAAGATACGATCCTTGTAAGGTGCCGTTAGGGCCGGGATGTAAGCGTGGCTTCCGCCGCGCAGGACCTTCCATTGCGGATGGGTTTTGATGCCGAGCATCCCGTGATTGTCAAAAAAACGAATCAGCGTGGCTGCGGGAAACTCGCGCATTTTGTCAAAGGACGTGGACCATACGGCGGAGGCCATTGGATAGAGATAGAAATCGCAGAAGCCCTTGCTGAAGCGGCCTTGCTCGAGGAACTCCCCGAGAGTAACGTCTGTCTGATGCAGTGAAGGTAGCAGCTTCGGCGCCTCACGATTGAAGCGAAGCATTTCGGCAAGAAGGCCGTAATGCACCGCCCGCAGCAAGTTGCCGCGCTGCGCAAAGAACCCATTGGCTCCCCGGCTGGAGTATTCGTAGCCAGTTCTCTCGCAGCAGACGGAAAAGCTCATATCGCTGGGACGCGTTTCCACTCCCAATTCCGCAAATAACTTGACCAGATTCGGATACGTTCGCTCATTGTGGACGATGAAACCGGTATCCACGGGCACCGGCCCGGACTCCGTAAGTATCGGAATCGTGTGCGTGTGCCCCCCGAGGCGGTTCTCTTTTTCAAACAAAGATACGTCGTACTTGCGGCTCAGGTAGTACGCCGCGGCCATTCCTGAAATTCCTGATCCGATGACTGCGATTCGCTTCACGCTCACGTCTCCCTGTGCGACCGGTCCATTCTTGAACGGGCGGCTTTTTGCTCTCTGCACACTTGTACAGGGCAGAGAGCGGACAGGTCAATTTTTTGTCATGGACAAAAGATTGACAGCAATTGAACTTTCCCTTTACACTTCCCCAGTAGGTCGAAAGGGGAACGAAACGATGGCTGCAGCCGGCTACCCGATTCGCGCGGTTTCAAAGCTCACTGGTTTGCCGCTGGATACCTTGCGGGCATGGGAACGCCGGTACCGGGCTGTGCAGCCGCGACGAGGGGAACGTGGACGAATTTATGCGGAGGGCGATGTGCGACGTCTGGTCGTTTTGCGCGAGTTGGTTGCGCAAGGCTACGCCATCGGCCAAGTCGCACGACTGAATGACCGCCAACTCCGCTCTCTGACCGAGCGGCAGCTGGATGCCGGCAGAGTTTCCGCTCTTCCCAGTAAGAGTCGCGGCGACGCGCGACCGCGTTTCGAGCAGATTCAGATCGTGCTGCAGTCTGTGCTTCGATTTGACTACGCCGCTGCCGACCGGGAATTAGGGCGTTTGGCGACTGTGCTCTCTGCGCGCGATGTAATTCACCGGGTGGCCTTGCCGCTGATGCGCGCCGTGGGAGAGCAGTGGCACGCGGGAAAGATGAGCATCGCGCAGGAGCACCTGGCCTCCGCCTTGGTGCGCAACCTTCTCGGCGGGCTCATTCGCCTTTACTCGCCCGAGCAGCCGCCGGTGCGCCTGATGTTCACCACGCCAGCGGGCGAAGAACACGAATTCGGCATTCTCGCCGCAGCCATGCTTGCCGCCGGTGGCGGCTTGGGAGTGATCTATCTCGGGCCGAACCTTCCGGCGAATGAGATTATCGTCGCGGCCCGCCGCGCCGAGCCGGACGTCCTGGTGCTCGGCATTGCCGGCTCGGATGCCATGCCAAAGCTGCTCGCGGAAGTTCGGGAAGTTGCCCACAAGCTGCCCACTCGCGTTGAGCTGTGGCTTGGCGGAAAGGAAGCCGCTCGCGCCCAAGCGGAGGCGGGTGGCCGCCCCGCTGTTCTTCTGCCCAATTTCGCCGCTTTAGAACTTCAACTGAGGCGCCTCGGGGCGACACTTTGATTTCTCTGGAAGTCCAACAATGAAACTATTTCTCAAAATCTTGTTCGCTGCAATTCTGATTGCAATCGTTTCAATAAACCTTTGGGCCGGACTGCAGATCAACCTATTTGATGCCTGGCCGGATTACAAACAAAACCCGTGGGCGATTGCCACGCTCTACGACGCCTATCTGAGCTTCGCCATTTTCTATGTTTGGGTGGCCTACCGCGAACCCACGTGGATTCGTCGCGTCATCTGGTTTGTTCTGATCATGGGGCTGGGCAGCATCACCATGTCTTTGTATGTGTTGATTGCACTGGCCCGGCTGCGTCCCGATGAGCCGGCATGGAACATCCTGGCGAGGCGAACCGCATGAGAGATCTCTTCCAACGCCGTGTTCTCGTGCCCATCCTCGACTTGCTGCGGCAAGGAATTACGCCGGAAAAAGTGGCGTTAAGCGTGGCTTGCGGAGTGGTTCTAGGTGCGTTTCCTGTGATCGGGGCTACCACCATCCTTTGCGCATTGGCCGCCATTGCCTTGCGCCTGAACTTGCCCGCAATCCAACTGGTCAATTACGTTGCCATGCCATTGCAGCTCGCACTGTTGCTCCCACTGATGCGCTTGGGCGAATTATTGTTTCGAGCGCCGCGGCTTCCCTTCTCTTTGGCACAGATTCTGGAAATGATTCGCGCCAATGCGAGCCATGCGATCGCGACGCTGTGGGTCTCGACGATGTACGCCATCGTGTCGTGGCTGATTCTCGCGCCAGTTAGCGCCGCATCAATCTATTTTCTACTCCGCACCCTGCTGCGCCGCGCGGCATTTGCCTACGCCGAACGGCCGATTCCCGTTCCTGTGGACGGAAAGCGATGATGCACCAGTCGCTCACCCTGGTCTGGCATGGTGCAGCCGTTGTCGTCCTCCTCATGGGCGTGTTATGGGCGATTCAGCTTCGCACGCGCAACGCAGCGATCGTCGATTTTGGCTGGGGGCTGGGCCTAGCGCTGATCGCCGTGTTGTATGCGATAGAAGGGCCGGGATATGCGCCCCGGAAATGGCTGATCGCTGCAATGGCGGGGATCTGGGGCATTCGACTGTCCGTGTATCTGCTGTTCGACCGCGTCATCAGCAAACCCGAGGAAGGACGCTATCAGCAGCTTCGAGGGGAGTGGAAGACGAACTTGCCGCTGAAGTTCTTTTTCTTCTTTCAATTTCAAGCCTTGCTCTGCGTTCTCTTGTCGGCACCCTTTTTGTTTGCTGTGCTGAACTCGCGGAATGAGCTTTCCTGGCTGGAATATGCAGCCGTGGGGCTGTGGTTGCTCGCGCTGGCAGGCGAAGTAGCCGCCGATTGGCAGCTCGCTGCATTCAAGTCCGATCCGGCCAACAAGGGCAAGTTGTGCCGCGCGGGGCTGTGGAACTACTCGCGTCACCCGAACTATTTCTTCGAGTGGCTCATCTGGGTGGCCTATGCGATGTTCGCCTTGGCGTCCCCTTGGGGCTTCGTGGCGCTTTTGTGCCCGGCTTTGATGCTCTATTTCCTGCTTCGTGTCACAGGAATTCCCGCGACGGAGGCTCAAGCGCTGCGTTCCCGCGGCGAGATGTACCGTCGTTATCAGCAAACCACCAGCGCCTTTGTTCCCTGGTTCCCGAAGAAAGAGAGTTGGACGTGAAAGTCGATTCGCTAAAGATGGAAACACGTTCCAGAGATAGTTGGAATACAGCGGCGTCGCTTGTGCGATCTGGAGAACGCTTGCTGGAGCGTGGGTGGCTGCCCGACTGGATAGTCCGCGCCGGCATTCGCCGCATTTGCGCCGAACGGCTTCGCGAACAAGCCGCGGGAAGCGCGAAACTTCACAAGGAACGCTTGCACAAATTCCTGACAGAGCTTGACCGCAGTCCCATCGCAGTCCAGACGGAGGCTGCGAATGAACAGCATTACGAAGTCCCAGCAGAATTTTACCGCTTGGTACTAGGGCCCCGGTTGAAATACAGCTGTGCCTACTGGCCGCCCGGAGTGAGTGCCTTGAGGCAAGCAGAAGAGCAGATGCTTGATCTCTATTGTCGTCGCGCGCGCATCGAAGATGGCCACTCGGTTCTTGAGTTGGGTTGCGGCTGGGGCTCGCTCTCTCTCTACCTGGCAGCTCGGTTCAAGTCCATCCGCATCGTCGGCGTCTCGAATTCGCGCACGCAAAAGGAATTCATTGATGGCCAGGCGCGGGCCCGCGGACTGAACAACCTGGAGATCATCACAGCCGACATGAACGACTTTCACGCCGCGACCTGTTTCGACCGCGTCGTTTCCATCGAGATGTTCGAACACATGCGCAACTACCGCCTGCTTCTAAGTCGTATCGCTTCCTGGCTGAAGCCCGATGGCTTGCTGTTCGTGCACCTCTTCTCGCACGCGCGTTTCGCCTATCCCTACGAAGTTCGCGATTCTTCTGACTGGATGGCGCAGCACTTCTTTACCGGCGGCATCATGCCCAGCGACGACTTGCTGTCAAACTTTCAGGATGAACTTGCGCTTGCTGAGCACTGGCAGCTTGACGGAACGCACTACCAGAGAACGGCCGAAGCGTGGCTGGCGAACATGGACGCCCACGAACCGGAGATTCTTGCGCTATTCACACTCACCTACGGTCCCAACGATGCCCAGCGCTGGTGGGTGCGCTGGCGCGTATTCTTCATAGCATGTGCCGAGATGTTTGGCTATTCCGGTGGAAGGGAATGGATGGTCTCTCACTATCTCTTTGGCAAGCGGGACGCCAGTCTAATCGAAAGCAGGCTCCAAGGCTCACGTTAATCGAACAACACAAGCCGTCTTCGACTTATTTCATTGCTCATCATGAAACTTTTCACAATGCAAACCGAGCTGTGGGTTCCGCGTCCGATCGCGGAAGTTTTCCAGTTCTTTGCCGACGCAAGAAACTTGGAGCAGATCACTCCACCTTGGCTGCGCTTCCGTATTCTTGCGCCGGCTTCGATCGAAATGAGGGTCGGTGCACGGATTGCCTATCTGTTGCGAATCCGCGGCGTACCGGTTCGGTGGGAGAGCGAAATTACCGCATGGGAACCGCCCCATCGTTTTGTAGATGAGCAGCGGCGCGGCCCGTACCGCATGTGGATTCACGAGCACCTGTTTATTTCCGAAAACGATGGAACCACTATTGTGGACAATATTCAGTACTCTGTCCCGGGAGGCGCACTGATCAACCGCCTATTCGTGGCTCCTGACGTGAGCAAGATATTTGCGTATCGCAAGCGGGTCCTGCTGGAAAGGTTTGGCTAGATTGATGAAGTCGCCCGCTACAATTCTCTGGTTTCGCCTCGATCTCCGCTTGGCCGACAATCCAGCGCTGCGGGCGGCCACGGCTCGCAAAGGAGTCGTCATTCCGGTTTTCATCTGGGCGCCGGATGAGGAGCGCGAATGGGCGCCGGGCGCGGCATCGCGTTGGTGGCTCCATCAGTCGCTCGTAAGTCTGTCGAAGTCCTTGCGCGCGGCAGGATCGCGATTGATCATTCGTACGGGTTCGAGCATTGAAGCGCTAGGCCGTGTGATCAAAGAAACTGGAGCAAATGCCGTCTACTGGAATCGCCGCCACGAACCGCGCGTGATTGCGCGCGATGCCGCGATTGAGAAAGCACTGCGGAAAAGAAATATTGAAGCCAGGAGCTTCAACTCCGCATTGCTGTTCGAACCGGAATCCGTTTTAAGTTCGGCCAGCAAACCGTATCAGGTATTCACGCCATTCTGGAAGTCTTGTCTGGCGGCTCCCGAAGTTGCAAAGCCGGCGCCAGCACCACGAAGGATCAAACCACCCGCCAAGTGGCCCGCTTCCCTTCCCCTTGAACAACTTCACCTGGAACCGAAGATTGACTGGGCACGCGGAATTCGTAAGCGCTGGAAGCCTGGCGAGAAAGCAGCCCGAGCGCGACTGCGCGGGTTCGTGAAGAGTGCGCTCGTGGAATACTCCTTGGGCCGCGAATTCCCGGCGCGTCTCGACACGTCGCGGCTCTCTCCGTATTTGCACTTCGGAGAGCTCGGCCCACGCCAGGTATGGCACGCTGTAATGCGCGCGGCAGTGATAGTCGCACATCCCAAGCGTGCAGAAGCTGCAAACATATTTCTCCGGCAGCTAGTCTGGCGCGAATTCGCATTTCACCTGCTCTTTCACTTCCCGCACACATGCAATCAACCTCTGCGTTCGGGATTTGCGCGGTTCCGCTGGTCGCAGCGCCATTCGGCCCTCAAAGCCTGGCAGCGAGGCCGCACGGGCTACCCGCTGGTTGATGCGGGAATGCGGGAGTTGTGGACCACGGGCTGGATGCACAACCGCGTGCGCATGGTGGTCGCATCCTTTTTGGTAAAGGATCTACTGATTGCCTGGCAGAAAGGCGCGGAATGGTTTTGGGATACGCTGGTCGATGCGGATCTTGCCAACAATACATTGGGCTGGCAGTGGGTGGCGGGTTGCGGCGCGGATGCTGCTCCTTACTTTCGCGTCTTCAATCCTGTGAGGCAGAGCCAAAAATTTGATCCCCGCGGAGAATACATTCGCCGGTGGGTACCCGAGCTGGCGAAGCTTCCGCTTCCCTGCCTGCACGAACCTTGGACCGCTTCGTCCGAAATCCTGAGCCGCGCTGGCGTTGCGCTAGGCAAAGACTATCCTCGGCCAATCGTGGACCACACCGAAGCACGCAAGCTCGCACTTGCCGCTTTTAACTTCATGCGCAGATGAGCCTGGATTCGATAGATCGCTTCGGCGCAAGAATCATCTTCAAGCTCAGACCCAGCGCTGAAGTGTGTGTGTGCTATGTGTGTGTCCGAACTGCGTATTCTGATGCGAGAGCGTTTTGTGCGTGTCGCTTTTTCAATAAGTTGCGTGTTTTCAATACAGGTGTGCAGTTCGACTCCCCCCGCCTCCATAACTATCTACTGCTTACCAGCTTTGCTGAGGGCATACCGGGCTTCGGCCGCGTGGATACCCTCGGGCGCCAGGGACAAGTAACGTACCAAGTCCGACTCGGCAGAATCAGAGAGTTTTAGTAGCCCTTTGGAATTCCGTCCAACTACGGCATCGCTGAGGGCGCGCGCGCCGCCTCGATGGAAATATGGATCGGCACCGTCGGGGTTCAACTCGATGGCCCTGGTGCAGGACGGAAGCAAGCTCAAATAGTCTCTACCCTGTGTTGCGACTGACTGTGCGCGGCAAAGGGCCGTAAACGCCTTCGCACTTGGCGTGATTTGCGTGGCTTCCGTCAGAGCGTTGATCATGAGATCTTGCCGACCCAGCTTATCGTACGTTTGCGCCCTTATCCATAGGAGCGCACTGAGGGCCGCCCTCAACTCGGGCCGGTTCAGGGCTGGATCCGCGGAGTTGAGCGACTGTCTTATCGCCGCGTTGCTCTGGTCCAGGACTTGCAAGGCCTGGCCGAAGTTTCCGGATTTAATAGATTTCATGAAGGAAGAAATATCCAAGTACTTCTGGGCCAGACCGATCATGGAGTCCAACTCAGCCTCTTCGAGGGCTGTTTCGGTTGAACCGCTGGCGCCGCCCGAAGATGCTTGTCCGCTCCTGGGTGGCGGAGGTGCGCCGCCCGACGCGGTCTGCAAAGAGCCGGACGGATACCAGATGAACCCAATCGGATACACTCCCCCTTTTAGTGTGTATGTGCCAACCACGACGCCATCATTATTGATGGCTGCCGCGTAGCAGTCGGTGCTCTCGCCAATTTTGATTTCGGCGAAGTCCCCCGAGGAATGACGCAGGAAGCAGCGCCTGACTCGATACTCATCCACATAGTCCCCAACCACGTCCCCACGGTCGTTGATGCTCATCGCCCGCGTCGAAGTAGAATTGGGGACGGCGAAATAGGTTGCTGCGCCATTTTCCACCGTGTAACCCGATGGCCCGGATTCGGGGCCGCTATGGAGGAATGCCCCGTAGCCCACGCCGACTCCGGAGGAATTGGCGCACTGCAAGTTATCGAACGTTTTCAGGACGTCCACTTGTGAAGATGGACCAGGGTTCACCCGGATGAAATGATCGACGTAGTCATCCCCCGTAACCGTGGCGAACACGTGCCCGGCGCTGTTCACGCACGTCACGTGCGGACTGGCCTTCGTTCCATAGGGCAAGGGCACCTTCCGGACTGAACCATCGCCAGAACGAATAAACACGAAAAACGTCGCATAGCCACTGAGGCTCACGGACCCAGTTTCGCCCGCGACAAGGCCCGCATCGCTTATTCCCTTTGCCAGTGTAATTTTATCTTCGCGGAAGAATTCAAAGCGGCCTTGGCGCCAAATGAACCCTTCTCCGTAGTCGGGTGAATAACCGACGACTTCTCCAGCGGAATTCAATCCATGCGGCTGAATCTGGGTATGGAGGGAGTCCTGCAACGGTGAGTAGCTCCCGCTGGCGGGCGACAGCAGCGAACCGCGACGCTCCATCATCGAAACACGCGAGTAGTACGTTGAGGGCGGCGGCGCAGGCCTCGCCGGTCGTTCGGCAGCGCTAGTTGTCACAGGTTGCGCAGCGGCGGGAGGAACCGGCTGCTTTGCAGGTGCGTTGGCCAACTGAACGAGTTCTCCCTTTCCAGGGTGCCAGCGAAAGCCGATTGTTTCTCCGCTGCCTCTTAATGTGTATTCACCGGCCACGTCTCCCACATTGTTGATCTGGCGAGCTACGCAAATGTAGGCGCCCGGTATGACCAGTTGAGCCATTTCTCCGTTCTTGTTGCGACGAAAGCAACCCGCGTTGCGATCAGCGTCCACAAAAGTCCCCACTACATCCTCATGGTCATTGATTCCATCAGCAAAGGTCTCATTCACCCCTGGGTAACGGAATGTGCTGAGGTTCCCGCTCCGGATCATGAAGCCAACGATGCTCCCGTTTGGCCCGTCCTCGGAAAGCATCTCCCCTATCATGGTCCCGTTCGAGTTCATACCTTTCAACTGACTTCCGGCCTTAAACCGATAGAGAACCCGCTGTCCCGTCCCTTCCAGAAGGTAGGCCGTGTGATCATTTGTTTTGACTTCTGAACCCCAAACCGCGCCCGAATTGGTAATGCCATAAATATCTATCATAGAATTGGGTTTACCGTTTTCATCATGGAAGGACACAGTTCGGAAAACACCTGCGGCGCTGCGGATGAAACTGTGAATCCCCGATTTGCCGTCGTAAATTCCCGCCACGACGCCACTGTCATTGATGGCAACCGGAAACGTGGACTCCGCGCCCGGAAAATCAATCAAAATGAATTTTCCCTGGCGAAACAGAAACCCGCGGTTGTGCTGGCCGTCTTCGTAGCTTCCTACGACGTCGCCACTGGAATTCATGCCCGCCGGCCTCGTTGTACTCGCACCGGGTACTGCAATCTTGACTAAATCGGTTCCTGCAGAAACTCGCATCAGCATAGCCGGCAAAGCAGGCGCAGGTGCGACCGTGGGGGTAGAGGGAACAGGAGCGACTGTCGCAGCGGAATTTCTAGCCGAGGGCTGGACGGCCACGGCGTTTGGCGGCGCGGCTTCTTGTTTTGGCGCAACTGTAGGCTGCGGCGCCGGTTGAGCTTTTGCCGTTGCGCCGGATCCCGCGCTCGCCGTCGTCACGGACGTGGAGTTTCCCCCCCGGGGATGCCACGCGAATCCGCGCCGTCCAGCAAGGGTATAGGTGCCGACGATGATGCCGTCATTGTTGATCCCCGCGGCCTCGCACGCGTTGGCGTTGGGGATCTTCAGCTTGTAAAACCGTCCCGCCGCGTCTCGAAAGTAGCATTGCATCGCATTGTGCTCGTCCCGGTAGGATCCGACGATCGTTCCCCGGTCGTTGATGCCGTTGGCTTCCGTCTGGCTCGCGCCGGGCACGCGGAACTGTTTCATCACTCCGTCGCGCAGTTCGAAGCCAACAATGTCGCCTTTCACGAACAGGTCGAGGTCCCTTACGCCTACGCTAACTCCATTCGCATTTCCCCCTCGCAACGCGGCGTCCTCCACGATCCCCATATCGTTGTACTTCCCGTACGCAAAACGGAAAAATTGATGCGCACGGGATTTGCGGGCGGCGTCGTGATAGATGTCGCCGCGGCCGCTGATCCCGATCACTTGCGTAATTCCACCAAAATTGTAGTCGGGCGGGAGGAGAACTTGGATGCTGCCTTCCCGCGTGCGAGTATATCCGCCGACGAAACTGCCTCCGCTCGGCGCCCGCATCAAAAAGTTTCCTACGATCAGGCCGTCGTCGCTGATGCCTTGCGCGCCCGTGCGTTCGGATTCGGGATACTGGAAAAATGTGAAGGTGCCGTTCTGCCAGAGAAACGCGGACCGATCGCTTTCGACGTTTCCCACAATTTCTCCCCGGGAATTAATTCCCTTGGGCTTGATCTCTCCCTTGCCTTCGGCTTGCAAGGTGATCACTTCCCCCTCCGCTTCCGGGATGTTCACCGAAGCCGAGGTGTTGGTCACTGTAGGCTCCGCGCTTGTCTGCGGCGCCACCTGCTGCGGCGCGGCCGTTGCTGGCGGCACAACGGTGATCTTGTTTGTGGGCGCTTGCGCCGCCGCGGTATTCGCCGTTGGGGCCGGCGTGGAGGGCGCCGCGGACGCCCGCACGACTCCCGCAAACGGCGCGGGCACAGGCGGTGGCACATCCGCCGCCGCCCGCAGCACCGTCGCCCCGGGCCGCAGATAGAAGTTGCGCAACCTGCTTTCCGACTTCGACCAGTACCTCACCAGGACCACGCCGGCATTGTTGATGGCCTGCGCGTCGCACGTCCTGGCGTCCGCGAATACCAGTTCGGAAAACTTTCCCTTCGCGCTGCGGTAGAAACAACGCGCTTCATTTTCCGCGGTGCGGAAAGTGCCGACAATCTCCTCCTGGTCATTAATGCCGTTGGCAAACGTCCAGTCCGACCCCGGAAACCGGAACGCGCTGATCATGCCGTCTCGAAGCAGGAAACCATCCCCATAGATCCGCTGCCCGCTGGAGCCTGCACCCTTTGACCCGACGATCACGCCCGCGGTATTGATTCCACCCGCGGAGCTGCCCATCGGCAACCCTCCCAGCACGCGCGCGGCACCGTTCTCCAGGCGGACGAGTTCCGTAATGCCGCCATAGTCTGGAATTCGCGCGCCGATCAGCGTCCCGGAGTTATTTACGCCGGTGAGCACGAGTTTCTTGCCCGGGGCGTCCGGCTGGGAAGGTCCTGCCGTCTGGAACGCGCCCTCCCGCGTTCGCGTGAAGCTGAACGTGCCGGTTTTGATGCCGTAGTTCCCCGCAATCAGGCCGTTGTCATTGATGCTCATGGGAGCCGTCCCGTCGGCGCCCGGATAATCAAACTTGGTGTATTTCCCTTGTCGCAGAAGAAAGCCATGTCGTATTTCGTTCTTGTCCAGAAAAAAGCCGGTGATATCTCCGGCGGCGTTGATGGCCCTCGCTACGGTCATCTTTGCTCCGGGCACGTCAATGAAAACCAACGCCTCGCTCGCTGTCGCCGATTGCGTCGCACTGCCGTCCCCGTGTGAAGGCAGCACGAGCCATCCCAAAAGCAAGCCGCAAAATGTCACGCCGATCGCCACCAGCTTCCACACTTTCATGTCCCCTCCAATGCCATGAAAATCGAATTCACAGTAGCAGAGCGCCGGGATTTTGCGAATGCTACGCAAGCGGTCCACCCCTGTCAATATTTTGCAATCAATTCGTCCCTGCGCCTTTTCTTCCTCCCTAACCCCCGGCCCCTGACCCCTCTTCCCCTTGCGCCTCTCACGTCCCTGCCCGATAATGACTCTCCAAGTTTCGTTTGCACAAGATGCTCGGGCGGCTCTCCCCATGCTCTGTCCCCACTGTCGAGCCTACAACCCGAACGATGCCGCGGTCTGCGCGCGCTGCGCCAAGCCGCTCGCTGATGCGGGCCCGTCCGACGAAGTCACGATGGGCGGCGGTCAGTCTACTCCGCCTTCTTCCGGCGCCGCGGGTGTCGCCCCCGCTCTCGAAAACCGTTCCTGGCCTACTGATTCCGGCGGCACATATTCACTCGAACCCGGCGGCGATTTCGGCCCCCGCTATCGCATCGAAAAACTTCTCGGCGAGGGCGGCATGGGCACCGTGTACAAAGCCTACGATAAGGAGCTCGACCGCGCCGTCGCCCTGAAGCTCATTCGTCCCGGCCTGATGTCCGACGCGGACACCATGCAGCGCTTCAAGCAGGAGCTGCTTCTCGCCAGCAAAATCTCCCACAAAAATATTCTCCGCATTCACGACCTCGGCGAAGTGGCCGGCCTGAAATTCATCTCCATGGCCTTCATCGAGGGCGAAGACCTGTATGCCGCGCTCAAGCGGCAGGCGCCGCTTCCCCTCGAGCGCACCATGGCCATCGCGCACCAACTCCTCGACGCCCTCGACGCCGCGCACATCGCGGGTGTCGTCCATCGCGACCTCAAACCGCAAAACATCCTCGTGGACCGCGCCGGCCAGATTTACGTTTCCGATTTTGGCCTGGCCAAGTCGCTTCACGCCAGCGTCGCCGGCATGACCCGCGCCGGAGAATATCTCGGCACTCCGCGCTACATGGCCCCCGAGCAGGTCGAAGCCAAGCCCGTGGACCACCGCACGGACATCTACGCCTTCGGCCTCATCCTTTACGAGATGTGCACCGGCGACGTGCCCTTCAAGGCCGATTCCACTCTCGTCATGATGTTCCAGCGCGTCAAGGAAAAGCCCAAGAATCCGAAAACGATCAAGCCCGATCTGCCCGACTATCTCGTCCGCATCATCCTGCGCTGCCTCGAAACCGATCCCGCCGCGCGCTATCAGTCCGCGCAGGAAATTTTCGCCGACCTCCACGCGCAGCGAGCCACTTCCGGCGCGCGCTCCGTCAGCATCGCCATTCCCATGCCGCAGACCCGCCGCGGCTGGTTCACCGCCGCGGGCATCACGCTCGCACTGGTTCTCTCTACGCTGGCCATTCCCGGCGTGCGCAACGCGATTTTCCGGCACGGTGGCCCGTCGGCCACGATTTCCGGCATTCCGCCGCTCACCGAAGGAAAATTCGTCGCCGTGCTTCCGTTCCGCGTTCTCGGCAACGATCAATCGCTCCAGTACATCGCCGAAGGCATGGTCGAAGCGCTCTCCGCAAAATTATTTCAGTTGAAGGAAATCCGTCTGGCCACAGCCACCGCCGTGGAAGCCGCCGGCAAGCAGGAATCGCTCGAAAAAATCGGCCGCCGCCTCGGCGCAAACCTCGTCATTCAGGGCATGGTGCAGTCCGCCAATGACAAGGTCCGCGTCATCATCAATCTGGACGACGCCGCTTCCAGCAAGCGCCTCTGGAGCCGCGAATTTTCCGGCGTTTCGCAGGACCTGCTCACCCTCGAAGACAACATCTACTCTCAGCTCGTGGACGCTCTCGAGCTCCGCCCCTCCGCCGAGGAGCGCGCCCGCGGCAGCTCTCGCCCCACCGACAATATCGAGGCCTACGATCTCTACCTCAAGGGACGCAACGCCCTCCGCGGACAGCACGATCTCCGCAATATCGAGGCCGCCGTCCGTTTCTTCGAGGACGCCCTTAAGAAGGACTCTTCCTTCACGCTTGCCTACGCCGGGCTCGCTGATGCGGGCCTCCAGATGTACCGCGAGAAAAAAGATCAGCTCTGGGCGCAAAAAGCCCTCGCTGCCGCGCAGCGCGCCCGCGAACTCAATGACGCGCTCCCCGAAGTGCATTTCTCCCTCGGCAGCGTGTACACCGCCACCGGCAAGACCTCCGAAGCCGTCGCCGAGCTGCGCCGCGCCCTCGAGCTTTCTCCCAATTCCGACGAAGCCCACCGCCGCCTCGGCGCCGCCTACAAATCCACCGGCCGCAAGGACGAAGCCCTCGCTGAATACCGCAAGGCCGTCGAGATCAATCCCTACTTCTGGTTCAATCACAACGCTCTCGGCGGCGCTTTTCTCGACTTCGGCGAAAACGACAACGCCCTCGCCGAATTCAAGCGCGTCACCGAGCTGGAATCCGATAATCCCATCGGCTGGGAAAATACCGGCAACGCCTATATCCGCCAGGGCAAATGGGAGGAGTGCATTCCCGCGTTTCAAAAAGCGCTCGCGCTCCAGCCCTACTATTCCACCTACTCCAATCTCGCCACGGCGTACTTTTTTCTCAAGCGCTACCCGGAATCCGTGCAAATGTTCGAAAAGGCCGTCGAGCTAAATCCCAACGACGCCACTGCCTCCGGCAATCTGGCCGACGCCCTGCGCGCCTCCGGCGATTCCGCCCGCGCCGTGGCCACCTACGAAAAAGCCATCGCCCTCGCCTACAAGGAGCTGCAAGTGAATCCGCGCAGCGCTCCCACGCTGGGCATGCTCGCGCTCTTCTATGCCAAGAAGGGCGACAAATCCAACGCCGCTGACTTCATCCGCCGCGCACGCTCCATTGACCGCAAGGACGTCACGCTCACCTACAGTGAAGCCGTCGTGCACGCGCTGGCCGGACGCAACTCCGACGCACTCCGCGCTCTCCGCGAAGCTTTTCAGAACGGCTATCCCGCCAAGGAAGCCGCCGGCGATCCCGAGCTCAAATCCATCCAGTCCCTTCCGGAATTCGCCAAGCTCGTCAAAGAATTTTCCTCTAAGTAATTTTGCTTTTTTTTCCTCGCCGCCGCGCCGGGTTTTTCTGTCATCCTGAGTCCCGATGGTTTTTATCGGGACGAAGGATCTCAACTTCATTTCTCACGCACCCGTCGATCTGGTCCTTGCCCTGAATCCGCAGTCCGGATTCCTTCATCCTCGAAAACAAAAAGGGCCGGTCGAGAGACCGGCCCCTTCTCAAATTCTTCTCTTGTCTATCTAAACCCTACACCCGTTTCTTTCTCAGTCGCGTCCCAATCGCCAGCAATCCGGTTCCCAGCAGCGCCAGCGTTCCCGGCTCCGGCGTCACGAAGTTCGCCGTGACCGTGGTGCCCGTCGCGAAGTTGATGAAGTCGATGGCAAACTCGCGCTGCCCGATCGGCGCCGGCAGTCCGGGGATCGGAGTGGTGAAGAAGAAGGTGGCCGTTCCGCCGCTCGGCGTGTGCGTAAAGGAGCTGCACAGCACCGCGCAGCCCAGCGTCAGCGGAAGCTGTGAGCTGTTGATGTTGAAGACCAGGGAGTTGATGGGCAGAGAGGTCATGTTCGTGTACACGCATTCCATCCACGGCAGCCCGAAGTACGGTCCGGCAATCGGGTAAGGCGCGGTCGTGCAGCCCGCGCCTCCCGGGAAGCTCAAGGTGATCGGGGCCAGCGAAAACAGCGGGTTGCTCCCGCTCCCGCCCCGGACGATGATCACGGGGTCGTTGATGGGGTCCGCCTGCGCAACGCCGGCGCACGCCAGCACCAACGCTAATGTCAGAATCACTCCAGCTCGCTTCATGAAAGCCTCCCCGGGGGCAGAGAATTGGTAAGTACCGAATTGCAACTTGCCTTCCGAACCTTCTCTTGATTTTGTATTTCTAACTTCCCTATTTTCTTTGCCTTATGCGCGCCTCCGCGTCCTCGCCTGTTTCTTTTTTCGACTCCTACGCAACTCCTTGCACACTTTCGGTACGCCCCCGGCTCTTCGCTGATTCCTAACCCGCTCACCCGTCAGTCGTTTAGCCCGCATCCCTTCGCACTGTCTTCTCCTCTTGCCGCCGCGGACAGGTCACCTTTTCGCCGCAGTCCTATTGCCCCGCGCCGCGGGCTCGCGTAGCGTGCAGCTATGTCCCGCGCGTCCGCCGGCCGCCGCCTGAGTGTCTGCGTTCTCTCCGCGCACCCGTTGGTGCTCGGAGAATTCTCGCGCCTACTGGCCACCGCGCGCGTGCTTCCCCGGCTTTACGACTCTGCTGCCCCGCTCGCGCCTGCCGCGCTGTTTCCACGCGCCCGCGTGTACGTGGTGGACGCCGCCGCCCCACGCCGTTTCACGGACACGCTGCTCTCCGCGCAGCGATCCGCGCGTCCCTCCGCAAGCCTCGTGGTCGTCGCGCAGAAATTCTCTGAAGCGGACGCGTTCGCTTTTCTGCGACTCGGCGCGCGCGGCCTGCTCACCTACGCCGCTGCGCACGACCAGCTTTCCCGCGCCGTCGCTGCCGTGGCCGCGGGAGGCTTCTGGGTTTCGCGCGCCTGGCTTTCGCGTTTCGTGGACGCCATTCTCGGCGCCCGCCGCCCCGCGCCCCAGCCTTCCGGACGCGCCCGCCTCAGCCGCCGCGAGCAGCAAGTCTGTGACGCCCTGCTCGAAAATCTTTCCAACAAGGAAATCGCCTCGCGCCTAAACGTCGCCGAGCGCACCGTGAAATTTCACGTCTCCAACGTGCTCGCCAAATTCGCCGTCCGCCGCCGCGCCGATTTGATCCTGCACTTCTTCCACCACGGCCCCGCCTAGCGGCGGCCGCGTGCCGCCGCATCTCGTGCGGACAACTTGCGGCTGTGAAGGATCGCTTCCCGATTGTTTGAATTTAGAAATCCTGGTGCAGTGCAAGTGTAGATAGTGGTTGTGCCTTGGCGGAACCTGCTCAGGGCAACGCAAACTTCACATGGACGATGTCACGCATTTCCACCGGCTGCCCGCAATTCATGAACGGCTCATAGCGCCATTGCAGGACCGCTTCCCTTGCTGCGGCGACCAGCGAGGGAGGCCCCTCAATGATCTCAACGTCCTTCACCGAGCCATCCTTCGCCACCGTGATGCGCATTCTCACGAATCCTTGAACGTGTTCTTGCTTGGCTGCTTCGGGATAAACCGGCTCTACTCTCTTTGCCACACGACCGCTCGTTTGTTCCCCCGGCTTGGCGCACGGGTCCGCAAGGCGAATCTTGGCGGGATCCCAAAAAGGGTAAGCGCCGCTCCCCCAAAATCGGAATTTGCCATCCACGTACACGAACGAGTCCATCCAAGAAATGCTTGGGGTTGGCATACCACGAAAGTACAAAGCGCTCCCTACTGGCGTAAGGCGTATTTCAAAATTTTGTCCTGGGGGCAAAGGCGATAGCGAAACTGGTGCTGATTTTGCGGCCGGCGGGGTGCGTCCGAGTTCTGCCTTCGTTTGGTTTCGAGGCTGCCTGCAGTTTTTCGGTCAACATTTTGCAACCGATTTGTCGTAGAGGATTCAAAACTCTGGAATTGTTCGGCGTACTGTTTCGCTAGCGCTTCTCCTAGATCAGGCCCGAATACATCGGTAAACCAGTGAAGTGGCATCGAGAACTCATCTAAGCTCGACTTCATCCCCTGTGCGTCGTCCTTTTTGTATGCCTTGAAAACCTCCTGATACTGTTGGTCAAAGCCTTTGGGCGATTCCGGCACCGTTTGTTGTGGGGTCTGTTGTGCGAACGCCGGCATCGTCAGCACAACAAGAAGCAGCGGTGAAGTTAACAATCGACGCACGTCCTGCCTCTCCTCGAATAATCAGCGGATCCCCCGCCGTTCCGAACCATCCCCGCATTAATTCTACTCCCGATCTTCTCCCCTTCCTCACTTCCACACTTCCACATTTCTACATTTCCACCTTTCGCCACCGCCTTCCACTTTTCACAATCACTCAATCGCCCAATCACCAATCACCCAATTCCTTCCTGTCCCCGCACCCCTGCTTGTCCCGAGCGTAGCGAGTGATCCCCCTGCCCTTTCCCCCCTGTACTTAATCTGTCCTTTCGGCCAGTAGCTTTTCGCTTCGTCCGTGCGCTACTCTGCCGCACCCTGCGACGCTGGCTGGAGCTTGCTCCTGCGGAAAGGATGTACCGTGGTCACTCGACGCATGCAGTTGGATTTAACCGAGGAAAACCCCACTCTCAAATTCGAGTGGGCCGCCGACGACCCTGAAGCGATGAGCGATTTCAAGCACGGCATTCGCCTGTTGCGCGACAAATCCTACTCGCGCGCGCTGGCTTATTTCCGTCGCGCGCACGAACTCGAGCGCAACAACCCGTATTTTCTTTCCTATCTCGGCCTGACCACCGCGCTCGCCGAGCGCAACTGGGCCGATGGCGAGCGCCTTTGCGAAACCGCGCTGGGCATGAAGCGCAATCAGGCCCAGCTCTATCTCAATCTGGCGGAAGTTTGTCTGATGGCCAACAAGAAAAGCGGCGCCGTGGACGCTCTTGAGATCGGCTTGCAGCATGCCCCCAGCGATGCGCGCCTTCGACGCATGCTGGAGACTCTCGGCATTCGCCGCGACGCGGTGTTTTCATCTCTCGACCGCCGCCACCCGCTCAACCGCACGCTCGGCAAAATCCGCTACGGGTTTCGCAAGCTCCTGCGCCCCCGCCACTAGCGCCGCTCCCGCCGCTCCCGACTGGAACGGCGCACGCAGCGGCAGAAGTCCTGGAGGCTTCCTCCACGTTCTTGGACTTCTCCCGCTGCGCTCTCCGCACCGCCTTCGTACCCTCTGTGTTTCTTCCTTCTTTTTTCCCTAACCCCTGCTTGTCCCGCTTGCCCTGAGCGCAGCCGAAGGGAGCGTAGCGAGGGAGCCCCTAATCCCCGCCCCCATCCCTGCCATTGTCCGATTCGTCCCTTTTTTCGCCCGCAAGAGCTAACTCCCACTCCTGCTGCGTCGTCTATATGTTGAACGGCAAGTGGCCTACGCTCTCAGGTCGGATGGCTGTTTGCCTTCTAGCGTCTGTAACCAATTTCTCGATGGCGGGTATTCATCCATTGGATAGGCGTTCGGTTGCAGTGGGAGCCCTGTGAATTCGCTCAGGAAACGCGCCGGTCTTGCCACGCTGATTCTCTTCAGCGCTGCGGCGACGTTCGCCCGCCCGGGGGACAAGGACAAGTCCCGCAGCGACACCCCCATCAAGCCGGTCGCCAGCCTTGCCTCCATCGCGCGCGTGGACCAGCCACCCACTCTGGAAGCTTTTCTCGGCATGAAGCCCTCCCCGGAATGGGAAGGCAAACTCACTAAGCTGGACACGTTCATCCAGGCCAATCCCAAGGACGGCACGCCGGCCACGTATCGCACGGAGGCCTACCTCGGTTACGACGCCAAGAATCTCTACGTCATTTTTGTCTGCTTTGATTCCGAGCCCGGCAAAATTCGCGCGCGCCTTGCTCGCCGCGAAAATATCTACGACGACGACACGGTCCAGATCATGCTGGACACTTTCCACGACCGCCGCCGCGCCTACTCCTTCGTGATAAATCCGCTCGGCATCCAGCTCGACCGCCTCTATTCCGAAGGCAACGGCTTCGACGATTCCTTCGACACCCTCTGGGATTCCGAGGGCAAGCTCACGCCGCAGGGTTACGTCGCGCGCATGGCCATTCCCTTCCGCAGCCTGCGCTTTCCCACCGACGCCAGGGAGTGGGGCATCGTGCTCCAGCGCATCATTCCGCGCTTGAACGAGACTTCCTACTGGCCGCGCGTCAGCAGCAAGATTGATGGCCGCCTCAATCAGGAAGCCACCTTGAGCGGCTTCGAGCGCATCTCGCCCGGCCGCAACATCCAGCTCATCCCCTACGGACAGTTCCGCTCGTTCCGCGCGCTCGACCAGATCGATCCCAACGCGCCTTTTTTCCACGGCAAGCGCGGCGAATTCGTCGGCGGCCTGGACACCAAGTTCGTCGTCAAGGACCGCCTGGTCCTCGACTTCACCGTGCACCCCGACTTCAGCCAGGTGGAATCCGACGAGCCGCAGGTCACCGTCAACCAGCGCTTCGAAGTTTTCTTCCCGGAAAAGCGCCCCTTCTTCCTGGAAAACTCAAACTACTTCGATACGCCCATCAGCCTGGTCTTCACGCGCCGCATTGCCGACCCGCTTTTCGGCGCGCGCGCCACCGGCAAGCTCGGCAAATACGCCGTGGGCATGTTCTTTGCCGACGACCGCTCGCCCGGCCGCAGCGTCCCGCCCAGCGATCCTCTGTTCGGCAAGCGCGCTTATTTCGGCATCCTCCGCGTCAATCGCGACGTCGGCAAGCACAACACCTTCGGCGTCATCTACACCGAGCGCCGCTTCGAGAACAGTTTCAACCGCGTCGGCGGCCTCGATTTCAACTTGAAGGCTGGAAAAAATTGGCGCGGCGAAGGACAGGTGATCACCAGTTCCACGCGCGAAACCGACGGCTCCACGTTCGCGGGCCCTGCCTACCACTTCTGGGGCGGCTATTTCGGACGCAAGCTCAGCTTCAACTCGATGTACCAGGACAACAGCGCAGGCTTCGTCACGCACACCGGCTTTTTCCGCCGACAGGGCATTCGCCGCTTCAGCAATTTCGGCCACTACGCTTTCCGCCCGGAAGGCAAGCATCTCGTCTCCCACGGTTTGAACGTCTTCCAGTTAAACTTGTGGGACCACAACGGCATGCCCATCGAAGGCACGCTCAACGGCAATTATTTTTTCAGCTTTCAGCGCCAGACCGAATTCGGCGCGTTCGCCAACACCGCCTACGAGCGTCTCCGCCCCGTGGATTTTTCCACGCTCACGGCGAACCAGAGATTCCCCACCGGCCACCACGGCTTTTTCTTTTACACCGCGTTTTTCAAGCAGGTCTCCATGAACGGCGAAATCGGCTGGGGCCGTACCACGAATTACAATCCCGTCTCCGGGCCTCCGGTTTCCGCGCGCGATCATTTCGCCAACGTCGGGCTCACCCTCCGCCCCTTGCAGCAGCTCACCATCGACAATACCTACATCCTCTCGCGCCTCCGCGCGGTCAATGCCGATGAATCCATCTTCAATAACCACATCATCCGCTCGAAGTGGAACTATCAGCTTTCCCGCGCGCTTTCCCTGCGCTTCATCGCCGAGTACAACACCACGATCGCCAACGGCGCGCGCACTTCCATCCAGACCACCAAGAACATGAACTACGATTTCCTCGTCACCTATCTCCTCCACCCGGGCACCGCTCTCTATGTCGGCTACAACTCCAATCTGCAAAATCTCGACCCCTCTCTCTCCGTGCTCCCCTCCGGCAATCTCGCCCGCACCCGCGGCCAGTTCATCAACGACGGCCGCCAATTCTTCGTCAAGTTTTCCTACCTCTTCCGCTTCTGATTCCTGTAGCGCCGCGGGTAGCGCAGCCACTCTTGGCTGCGCGATGTCATCCTGAGACCGCCGCGGCGGGCGAAGGATTCCTCTTGTTTTTTGGGATTTGTTCGGCGTGCCCACGTAGGGCTCGACGTTTAGTCCGCCCCCACCTCTCTGCATCCCCAGTGTCTCAGGACTTAAAACGGCCAACACTGCGGCTTCTACAAGGGTATAATTGCCCCCACCCGGCACATGTCTCTGCAAGCAGGTCACAAACTCGGTCCCTACGAGCTCGGCGAAGCGATTGGCGCGGGCGGGATGGGCGAAGTCTATCGCGCGCGGGACACGCGGCTGGACCGCACCGTGGCCATCAAAGTCCTCCCTGCGCATCTCGCGGATTCGCCCGAGCTGCGCCAGCGCTTCGAGCGCGAAGCGCGCGCCATTTCCAGCTTGAACCATCCGCACATTTGCAGCTTGTACGACGTTGGTTACCAGGACGGCGTCAGCTTTCTGGTGATGGAATATCTCGAGGGCGAGACGCTGGCGCAGCGTCTGGAACGCGGCGCGATGCCGCTCAGCGACGTGCTGAAGTACGCGGTGCAGATTGCCGATGCACTGGACAAGGCCCACCGGCAAGGCGTGGTGCATCGCGACCTCAAACCGGGCAACATCATGCTGACGCCGTCAGGCGCAAAGCTGATGGACTTCGGCCTGGCGAAAAGTTCACTGGCGTTGGCGTCGGTCTCCAGCCTGACCGCGCCGGCCCACGTGACAAGCCCCATCACCACCAAGGGCATGATTGTCGGGACGTTTCAGTACATGTCGCCAGAGCAAGTCGAAGGAAAAGAAGTGGACGCGCGCAGCGACCTGTTCGCGTTCGGCGCGGTGCTCTACGAAATGTTGACGGGGCGGCGCGCGTTCCAAGGCAAGAGCCAGTTGAGCGTGGCGTCGGCGATCCTGGAAAAAGAGCCGGAGCCGATCAGCGCGCTCCAGCCCATGACGCCGCCTGCGCTCGACCGCACCATCCGCAAGTGCCTGGCGAAAGATCCCGAAGACCGCTGGCAGACTGCGCGGGATTTGCAGCTCGAATTGAAGTGGATCGCGGAAAGCGGCTCGCAGGCCGGCGCGCCCGCCGTCGTTATCGCGGGACGCAAGCAGCGCGAGCTTTTGGCATGGATCGCCGCGGCGGCGTTTGCACTGTTGGCAGTTGCGTTTGCGGTGGGCTTCGTGATGCGCGCGCCGCTGCCGCCCCGCGCACTGTCCGCTACTATTCTTCCTCCGGACAAAACCAACTTTGTGGCGGCGGTTGTCTCTCCCGACGGAGCTCGCCTGGCGTTTACTGCGCGCGGCACCGATGGCACCTTAAAACTCTGGGTGCGCTCCCTCGACGCGCTTTCGGCGCAGCCGCTTTCCGGCACGGACGGCGCTACTTTACCGTTCTGGTCGGCGGACAACCGCTCGCTCGGGTTTTTCACTCCGGACAGCAAGCTGAAAAAAATCGACGCCTCCGGCGGGCCTCCGACCACCCTTTGTGATGTCCCTGGAGCTGCGCGGGGCGGCACGTGGAACCGCGAGGGCGTGATTCTGTTTGGAATCGTAGGCCGCAATGGCATTCAACGCGTATCGTCGGCGGGCGGCGCCGCTACACCGGTGACCAAACTCGATGAGGCTCGCAAGGATGCCAACCATCGCTGGCCCGTCTTTCTGCCCGACGGGCGGCATTTTCTCTACAACGTGCGCACGGCGGACCGAACCGAGGCTCAAGGCGAGAGCCTTTATGTGGGCTCGCTCGACGGCAAAGTGAACAAGAAGCTGCTGCCCGCCAACTTCATGGTGCAGTACTCCTCTGGGCATATTCTCTTCGTTCGCGAGAGCACCCTGATGGCCCAGCCATTCGACGCGAAGCGGCTGGAACTCGCCGGCGATGCTTTTCCCATCGCCGAACAGATCAGCACGAATGCGGGATTCGGCTTCGCAGCCCTCTCCGCTTCTGATAACGGCGTGCTGGCGTATCGCACCGGCGGGGGGCAAGTCGGTTCCAAGCTCGTGTGGTTTGACCGGCAAGGCAAGGAACTCGGCGTCCTCGGCGACCAGGCGCTTTATATCAACCCGAAAATTTCCGCCAATGGACAGAAAGTAGCCGTGGATATCTCCGATCCCAAGATCGGCCCGCCCGATGTGTGGGTTTATGACGTAGTGCGCAAGCTGCGCACGCGCCTCACCTTCGACCCGCAGGCGGACATGGTGCCGGTATGGTCGCCCGACGGCACGCGCGTGCTGTTCCGCTCCAACCGCAAGGGCGCTGACGACCTCTACGTAAAGGACGCCAGCGGCGCCGGAAACGACGATCCCCTCTTGGAATCGGGCGAGTACAAAGAGCCCAGCAGTTGGTCGGCGGATGGCAAGTTCATCCTCTTTACCAGCTCAGGTCCCAAAACCCGGCAAGACATCTGGGTCTTGCCGCTCGGCGGCGACCGCAAGCCGTTTGTATTTTTGCAGACGGAGTATGCAGAGAGCGAAGCTGTGTTCTCACCGGATGGACGCTGGGTTGCCTACCGCTCCAACGAATCCGGCCGCGACGAAATCTACGTGAAGCCGTTCCCGGGGCCCGCCGGGCGCTGGCAGGTCTCCGTCGGTGGCGGTACGCGCCCGAAATGGCGGCGCGATGAAAAAGAAATTTTTTATCTCACCGACGACGACAAAATCATGTCCGCGGAAATCCGTGTGAAAGGCGCCGCCCTGGAAGTGGGCGCGGTGAAAGCTCTTTTCCAGGCGCGCCCGCAGCGCCCGGGTTGGTTGTACGACGCCACAGGCGACGGCCAGCGCTTTCTCGTCAATACCACGGCTGTTGAGCAGTCTGCCTCGCCCGTCACGCTGGTGGTGAACTGGACCGCCGGTCTGAAAAAATAATCACTCCCGCCGCGAGATTTGACAGCCTTCCTTTCTTCCCCGCACGATGGGCTGACTGGAGGCTTCCCGTGACGTCGCGCAAAACTCCCCGCAAGTCGCGCGAACCAATCGCCGATCGCAACTCACCACTTTCTACTTCGTTCTTCTCCCACCAATTTCTCCGCCTTCTCCAGCAATCGTCATCTTGGTGGCCGCGCCCCTCTCATCCACCGCAAACTTCAGCCGAACACTGACCGGCTGCCGCAGGCTGAACGTCGTGAACTCCGTCGCCGACGTCGGGTAGAACGCCACGTCCGGCATGCGGTCCAGCACGCGCACCCCGGCCAACTGCCCAGCGTCCCATACAAAACGCACCACCTGCGTGCCGCGCTCGAACGTCAACCGCACATTCACGCCGATGCCCGGCCCGCTGCGCGCCGTGCCCACGATTTCCGCGCCGCGAAATTCCCCGAAGCGCCCGCGCCGCCGCTGCCACATTCCGTTTTCCTGTTCGCGGACGCGTTCGATGGGCATCTCTCCGCCAAACGCGGCCTGCATCAGCGCGTACTCGCCCTTCGCCGACGCTTCCACTGCGGCCTTCGTGCGTTTTTCCATCTCCGCAAACCGCGCGCTCCCCGCCGGTGCGAGTCCATTCACCAGCGCAAACGCCGCCCCCGCCGCGGAAATCTTCAAATGATTGTCCGCAACGCTCACTTCCACTTTCTCGCCCGAGTCGAGTGCGTACGTTCCTGCGACGCGCACAAGTTCCGCCGCGCCCACCGCCGCCACTGCCGGCGGCATGCGAAAATCGCCGCCAAAAAGCGCCCGCGCCATCGGCCCGCTCACTTCCGTCGCCGGCTGCTCCGTGCTATTCGAGAAGACGAACAGCGTGGCTCCTTCGTCCACGAAGCGCAGAAAATCCGCGAAGAAAATTCCGTTGCCGCCGTTGTGCATCACCAGTTTCGTTTTCCGCGGCGTCGTCTCGACGCTCCATCCATACGCATAGTGCGACATCCCCATCGGCCCCTCGGCCACATACCCCTTCTGATATTTTTCTCGCGCTTCCTTCGACAGCACTTTGTCGCTTTCCAGCGCCGTCGCCCAGCGGTGCATGTCACCCACCGTTGAATAAATTCCGCCATTCGCTTTCAAATACCAGCCCGGCCCGTCTGCCGTCCAATTTTTTTCGCGGATCGTGCCCCACTCGCCCACTTCGTTATACCCGCGCGCCACGCGCTCCGCCGGCCACGCCGGAAGCATGTAGCCGGTGTCGCGCATCCCCGCCGGCAGAAAAATCTGTTCGCGCAAGAATTTCTCGTACGATTGTCCCGATGCAATTTCTACAATCGCGCCCAGCAGGCTGTATCCTTCGTTCGAATACTCGAAGCGCTCGCCAGGTTTGTTTTCCAGCGGCGCCGCGAGCACCAGCTTCACCAAATCGTCGCGCGAGATCGCTTCATCGTCGCGCCCGCCGAAGTTGCCGCGGAATCCCGCCGTGTGCGTCAGCAGATGATGAATTGTGATCTCCGATTTGTCCGCCGGCACGTTTGGAAAATATTTACTGATGGGATCTTCGACTTTCAGTTTTCCCATCATCTCTAATTTCAAAATCGCCGCCGCGGTAAATTGTTTCGTGATGGACCCAATGGAATTGACCGTCGTGGGGGTGAACAGAATTTTCTTCGCGCGGTCCGCCCAGCCGTAGCCCTTGCTCAAAATAATTTCGCCGCCCTTGCTGGCAATTGCCGCGCCCGAAAATCCGAATTTCTCCAGCCGCGACAAATACTCGTCCAGCGTCTTGCCCGTTTCTCCCCGCACCACGGCTGCTTGCGGCTCGGCGGGCGCCACTTGCAGCAACACCACCAGCAGCAGCAACGCAAGAACGAGTAGCCCGATCCGCACGGTGACGCGCATTGAAATCCTCCCCAAGGTTTGATCTCTCGCAAGCCACAGCGTCGCGCACCCACAACCCGCGGCGCACACAGCCCTCCGCATTAGACGCGCGGACCGTGCAGAGGTAAGATGCTTCGCCAGCCGAAAATCTCTTTTTGCACCGTCACCATTCCAGAAAAGAATTTTACAGAAATCACCGTTCGGCGCTTCCCGCGCGTGTGCGTCTGAGTATACTGGCCGCTCCCAGTCCAAAACGCCAACCAGGGGGAAGACCGTTGAAACCCAAGAACATTCTTAAGCTGCTCATCGAAAGAGAATCTGCGCAGAACGCATTTTGTCCGCGCTGTGGGGTGATTGTCCCGCCGTACACGCGCTTCATCCCCAGCCCCACGCGTCCGGAAGAGCACTATCACGCGAGATGCCTGCTGGCGATGGCGGAGCAACTCGGCAGCCCCATCCAGTGGGTTGACTGCTAACCACGCGGAGGCCGCACACCCCCTCCGCCTGCGCGCAGCGTTGCGCCTGTCGAACTGTTTCTGCGCGCTGCCAGGTTGTTTTGCGGGCCCGCAAATGGCTGCTTGACACTTGGCCCGCGCGCCTCTATAATTTCGGTTTGCCTGTAAGCCATCCTGCTGGACAGGGGGGCCTGCTCTTTGACAATCGGATGAAATGTGCCAGAACCCGTTCGGTGAATTTGAGGTAACCGAGCGATTCAAAAGTTCGCCCTGAAGGTCTGGTCCCGCCGCGAGGCGGGATTTTGATTTTCAGTGCAACCAGCTTCAAACGAGAGTTTGATCCTGGCTCAGAGCGAACGCTGGCGGCGTGCTTAACACATGCAAGTCGAGTGCGTAGTCCTCTGTAGCAATACAGGGGACGGGCGCACGGCGCACGGGTGCGTAACACGTGGGCAATCTGCCCTTTGATGGGGAATAACCCGCCGAAAGGCGGGCTAATACCGCATAACATCCTTTTGGCTTCGGCTGGGAGGATCAAAATCCGCCGCAAGGCGGATGTCAGAGGAGGAGCCCGCGCCCGATTAGCTAGTTGGTGAGGTCATGGCTCACCAAGGCTTTGATCGGTAGCCGGTCTGAGAGGACGACCGGCCACACTGGAACTGAGACACGGTCCAGACTCCTACG